>ERZ1034361.223-NODE-223-length-41521-cov-8.875350_pt1 | contig 41521 bp, 42 predicted proteins | sample MGYA00520617_ERZ1034361 | MGnify/ENA primary metagenome ERZ1034361 (study PRJEB33736, sample SAMEA104284507) | Azolla filiculoides | biome: Urban; feature: Water surface; material: Ditch water | place: Netherlands | collected 2015-10-28 | depth 0-0.1 m ...
TTTACATCACGAATAACGTATGGCTTGAAAACCTGGTCGCCAAAGTCAGCCGTTTTAATGTTCTGGGCAACAATATCAATATGGCCGGCAAAGTCCTTGTTAGAGATTTCCAGAACACGTTCCGCACCATAAGTGCATTCCCAGTGCAGGGTCATGATGTCGACGCCAAGTAGCTTGGCTGCATCGACCATATCCTGTGCGTCAGTCCACAGTGCCGTACCCGAACCTTGCCAAGTATCGCCACCATCAAGCAGTAGGGCTCCAGGGCGGTTTGCACGTACCTTTTTGACCAAAGTCGATAGGTGAGCAAAGCCACCTACCTTGCCGTAGATTTTTGCCAGTTTTTCAAAGTCAAGATACGTGTACGCGTGTGCGTCCAGCGTATTGGCTTTGAAGTTGAAGTGGTTCAGGAAGTGATCACCGACCAGATGCGGGACTTGGCCCCGCATACCGGCAACGCCCATGTTGACATTGGGTTCACGGAAATAGATCGGGTTCAATTGTGCGTGACAATCGGTAATGTGTAACAAAGATACATTACCGAATGACGGTGCTTCGTAGTAGCTTGCAGCAGCAGATTCAGCTTGGGCTTCACGGGTTGGTAAGGCCATGCCAGAAGCAGCTGCGGCAGCTAAGAGTTGAAGAAATGAACGACGATCCATCTTTGTAAATCTCCGGTGATCTGTTTAGATTAATTACTTGTTTACCGGGGATTCCGGGTCAAGCAGGAGCGCCATCAGATCACGAATCTGGTCTTCATTTAAAACACCCATAGCACCAGCGCGTGGCATGAGGGAACAAATGTTCGTAGCTTTGGCGTTAAAGATCTTTCCCCAGGTATAACGAATCGTTTCTTCGGAATTACCACGTAACTTGCCGTAGTTATAAAGGCTTGGCCCAATTGTGCCGTAAGCCAACTCTTCTTTCGTGATCTGGTGACAGTTATAGCAATTACCGCCATTCGCTTCGCCAGCCTTATCGGACCAAGTTAGCCCTTTACCACTCTGAGCAATTTTTTCACCATTTTTCCAATTACCAAGCCAATTCCCGTTGCTAGGGTATTTGATGCTTGCTTCATTTTCACCCTGAAGCTTTTCACGCAAAGCTGTGTTTTTGGCGCTATAAATTGTCGTGGGGTTAGAACAGAGCTTTTGTGTAGGATCTTGTTTAAGGCGCTCAGTAGTTGCGATCCCCTTTGATTGAAATCCACTTTGCATCATGGTGTCAAAATTCGCATCGCCAGCACCCGAACCCCACGAGCCATCCTTAGGGAGAGCAGGTGGTGCCGCTAGTACAGAGCCGGCAGTCATAGCCGCTAGCAAAGAGAGTACGACCGTCGTTTTCTTCTTGAAAGTCATCATGAATGTCTCCTTAGCGCTTGATGCCAGGGGTTTGCATTACCGAACCATTTGAATTGCCAGCCATAAATGAAGAGATGGCAACAGTTACGTCGGAGGCATAGATCGGTTCTGGGAATCGTTGTTGGCGGAAGCAATCATTGATACGCCACTGCATACTCCACATTTGGCCTGAACTAACACGATATGCAGGCCAAGTTGTCCAACCCTTTGCAGCACCTTCTGCACTTGGTATGTAGGGCAGATCCTGAAGACGGATACGTTTGCCATCTTGACCATGACATGTCGCACAGGCAAAGTCATACGGACCTGCTTCATAGTAGAACAAGCGTCGACCAAGGTCATACATCTGTCGCTCTTTTGGGTGAGCAAGGGAAACCTTGACTTTCATTCCCTTTGATTCTGCAGATATATATGCAGACAGGGCTACAAGATCAGCCTTTTTCGGCGAAGAAAAAGCAGCTTTAACTATTTCGGTTGTGTCGACACCCTGTAGTTTTTCCATACAGGTCAACAGACGAGATTCAAGGTCCTGAACCTTATTAGTGTCTTTAAAGTAACGGGGTAGTTGCGCGTAAGCACCCTTTACTTTGCCTGGCCCAAGACCCAGATCACATTTTTCTAAAGAAGCCTCTTTAGGACCTGCTTTCTTCTTCCAAATTTCGGCCCCTGAATCTACATATAGATCGGCTGGATTACCGTCTTGTAGGGCTTCTCGATAAGCTTCGATGCCGGCAGACGTACTATCCTGCTGTGCCTGAGAACTGACACTGAAGGCTAGCGCTATAACTACGAACAGCGAAGCCTTGATATGTGGAGCACGCATGATCTTTCCCCTATTAGTTCTTGTGATCTGGGTTTGGAAGGGTGATTAGGATACGGTTGCTTCGTCCGTACGTTTGTCACCCTTGTTGTCGGTCCAAGTGCAGACTACCTTGTCACCGGCCTTACCACCCTTTACCTTGAATGCCATGTAAGGGTTTTTTGAAACTGAAGGACCCCATTCAGCTTTAAGAACAGATTTACCATTCAGATCAACATTAACTTCATTGATAAACCATGCTGGAATTAAGTTGCCAGAAGCATCTTTACGTTGGCCCGTTTCCATTTCATGATTCATGAGAATTTTGATTTCAGTAATGCCATCTTTGTTCGTGGCGCGGATTTTCATTGGGTTTGCCATGCGAGTGCTCCAGTAATTATTCAGGGTTGTGGTTGTTTGTGGACGATTAGCCGCCGCAACCACCTAGAGTTACTTTGATTTCTTTGGTCGCGGTGTAGTACTTGCCGCCTGCCTTGACTAGAACAGTTACATTTGAAGTCTGCCCCATCTTAATCCGGGTTGTGATTTCCGGAACGACATCAGCAGTCAAATCGAAGAGTGCAGCCAATGCGCTCGGGTTCTTTTCAACAAGAATGGATATCTGTTCCGTATTTGGAATTTTGCTAACTGCTGTAACAGGAACTACCGCACCATTTTCTGCGATATCTGACGCAACAATTTGAATATCGTTGCTATTGCTCGGCGAGCCAGCGCCGAGAGCGTTGTATGTATCGCTCATGCCTTTTGCTTCAAATGCAGCCTTATTCCAAGCAGCAAAGGCCATTGATGGAACCATCGAAGTGCCAAGTGCGACTAAACCAAGGCCGCTTGCTGCTTTGAGGATCTGACGGCGGTCAAAACGTGTAGTGTTGGTATTCATTCCAATCTCCTATTGGTTGCTGCGTATAAAAGGTTAATGCGTGGGTGCGCCTGAAAGGATCCATTTAACCAGGGCTTCAGCATCTGGATCCTTCAAATCAGCTTGAGGCGGCATTGGAATGGTGCCCCAAACGCCTGTGCCTCCATTTTTGACTTTTGTAACAAGCTTAGTAGTGACATCTTGACCCTTGTATTTTTCAGCCACTTCTTTGAAGCTAGGGCCGACAATTTTTTGGTCAATGCTATGGCATGTCAAGCAACCGGATTTTTCTGCAAGAACGTAGTCAGGGTTTTTGGCTGGTTTTGCAGAAGCTCCAGCAGCTGCGCCTTGCCCTCGAACTTGACCAAAAGGCCGTGTCTGAGTTGCCAATTCGCCGTGAGACGTCTGAGCATAATCAGGAAGAGTAGAACTAACCTTTGCTGCTGGTTTGCAGTTAGTCATACAGGCTGAATTTTTTGTATCAGGTGAGGTTGCAGTCACCAAACCAGCTTTACCAGGCCACATGGCATGTTTGCGAGACATACCATTTCGGTTTGGCATTAGCTTCTGGACGTCCTTTATATTTTGGTCGCTCAGAGTGAAGTCATCAGGTACTATCTCAGCCAAATTCAACATATATGCTAGCACTGCGTATACGTCATCATTACTCAGAGATTTCGGGGCATTCCAAGGCATAGCTCGATGTATATAGTCCCATAGCGTAGATAGTGAGGAAACTTTCATTATCGTAGTGCGACCTGGATAGTCAGTACGCTTCAAGTTAGCGACATTCCCTGACTTAACATCGTCTTTTGTCGTGCCACCGATTAGTGGGGTAAATACGGTGTTGTTTTCACCGAATGTACCGTGACAGCTTGCGCATTTGTTTTCCCAGATTTCCTGGCCTTTTTCAACGCTGCCCGATCCTTTCGGAAGCCCTTTAAAGTCAGGTCGAACGTCAATATCCCAGGCCTGAATTTCAGCTGGAGTAGCAGCACGACCAACGCCCTGATATTTATCAGCCCCAATGCTAGGTGCCGAAACGAATAGTTGTACTAACGCAATTGCTATTGCAGGCTTCATGGCTTTAGAGAACTTGAACATTGCTCACATCTCCGTTTTCTGCGACACCCCAAGACTGGATGGCATTGTTATGATAAATGGAACGTGTACCTCTTACGGCACGTAGTTGCCCATACGATGGTTGGACGTAGCCAGTTTCATCAACTGCGCGAGATTGAAGAATGACAGGCTTTCCGTCCCAGTTCCAAGGGAGACTGAACCGAGTCAGTGCTTTTGATTGAATTGGAGTTTCAAGTTTCGCTTGTTTCCAGTTGATACCGCCATCAGTCGATACGGAAACACTCTTGACCTTGCCTCGGCCTGACCAGGCTAAACCGCTAATGGTGTAATAACCAGTTTCAAGCAGTTTTTGACCGCCAGAAGGCGTACAGATGACAGATTTGCACTCTTGGATTGAGGTGTATTGTCGGTGCTGACCATCTGGCATCAGATCAATGTAATGAACAGCTTCATCTTTGGTTGCATAAGCTTGATCACCCACTTCAATGCGGCGCAACCATTTAACCCATGACACACCTTGAACGCCTGGCACGATAAGGCGAAGCGGGTAGCCATTTTCAGGCCGCATCATCTCTCCATTCATGCCATAAGCAACGAGAACCTCATCATTCAAAACCATTTCCATCGGGATCGTGCGTGTCATAGCAGATCCGTCAGCACCTTCTGCTAAGACATATTTCTTACTCATATCAGCGCCACAGTCCTCTAGTAAAAGCCGTAGCGGAACTCCTGTAAACTCACTGCAGGAAAGCATGCCATGGGTATATTGCACAGTGGGTACGGCAACATTACCCCATTCCATACCGGTATTTGCACCGCATTCGATGAAATGTATACGCGAAACAAAAGGCATGCGCATGATGTCATCCATCGTGTAAACCTTAGGTTTTTTTACGAACTCAGGACTCGAACCATTTACCATTAGCCGATGTTGCGAAGGATCGATGTCATACCAGCCTTGGTGATGACGTTCGAAGTGCAAGCCAGACGCTGTTATTGTTCCGAACATGCTTTGCAATGGTGAAAAGGAGACGCTCGATTGAGTTGTCTGCGTTAGGCCTGGGCTAGGGCGGCGTATAACGTCAGATTCATATTTAGAGGGTAATCCATAGGGTGCAGTAGCTACGCCCTTACCAAGCGTAGTCGCCCATGTTTGGGGTTGAAGGATGTATGGGTCACCTGTGCCTGCATCAACTAGTGCTCCTGAATTTTGCGCAAATGCTGCACGGCCTGTCATGGCAGCGACTGCTGCGACAAATGATCCCCGAAGAAAGTTGCGTCGCCCCTTAGTAACTGACTCAATGTCAGTTGGCGTCAAAAAATTCTCAGGAGCCTTCTGAATACGCCCAGGTTTTTGAAGGCCTTCTGGTGTTTCGATAGGGGATAGTTCTTCATGTTTTTGCATTGCGACTCCTTGGGCCCATCGGAAATTAATTAAGATGTTAATAGATTGTATTAAACTATACTCAATCAATTACGGAATAACATCTTGCACTGCAATATGATCACACTCTACTCAAACTAAGAGAACTTCAAGTGAAAAAACTGATACTGCGGTTAGTTCTAATGCTTGCTATCTCCGGCAATGTAATGGCTTCGGATGACGTTTTTACAGACAAGTCCTATTTCAATTGGAAAGACTTACAGCTTGCTGACGCAGTAAAAGAAGTTCGAGGCAACGGATCTCGTGTGTTTGCTGTTTTTACTGAACCGGCATGTGGTTACTGCCGTAAATATGAAAAAACTCTGGCACAACTTAACAACGTAACGATCTATCGCTTTTTGCTACCTTTAGACTCCGGTAACATCAATCGCTCCATAGAGATTTGGTGCGCAGGGGATAGCAACCAAGCTCGGTTGGAAAAACTCCATGTTGCGATGAGGGATTGGGGAAGCTTCTTTAAAAATACAAGCTGTAAGAACCCTATTAATAAAAATGTAAGATTCGCTCGTAAATATGACATTTACATGACACCAACTACGATTGGCGCGGATGGTCGAATCGTTCAGGGTTATTTACCCTTAGTGAATCTAGAGCTCTGGCTATCAGGAAAAGGCGCGTTCGATAAATAAAAGGAGCGAGCCGCAGCTCGCTCCTTTTGGATTCGAAGGGTGCTTAGAAATCGCCTTCTACAATCGGGAATCCGAGGGCAGCCCAATCAAGCATGCCACCGCGATAGTAGTAAATTTTATTTGCCGGGAAACCATCGCGTGTCATAGCCGTGATAGCGGTAGGGCTCTGGGGACATACAGGGCCGTTACAGAACGCATATACCTTTTTGGCTTTGCTGCAATCCCATTTGTCAGCTTTTTTGCTACAACCTAATTCGTTCATTCGTGTAGCAACTTGCGTGTACGGAATGTGATACGTGTTAGGTATCGTTCCTTTGACGCGATCATCTGGTTCACGCATGTCGACGATGATTGCATCTTTGTCATTCATTGCTTCCAAAAGCTCGATTTCTGTGACCGGTGTTACTCCCTTGACTGGAACCAAAGGTTGGAGCCAACCAGCATTTTTTGCACAAGGCGTCATGGTGCGTGTAATCGTGTACGGACCATTTTTGGTTTGGATAACAAACTCTTTGTTTTCGCCAATAATGCGTAGCTTGTCACCTGGTGCGCTTTGAGCAAAAGCAGCGACGGATACGACTGCGATTGCCAAACCTGTGAGAATTTTCTTCATATGCGTCTCCTCAAACATTTTATTGTGATGAACGATTAAGTTCGGAACTTTGTCCTATTATTCAGTCCTACGTAGACATTGAACAATTAAAAGCAAAACATAACATCTTGCAGTGCAATAATAAGCGCTAACCCATGGCTTTGAGATGTTGAATGATTTCACTGGCAACTGGCTGCGCATCGCCATAAAGCATACGGCAGTTGTCAGTGTAGAAGAGCGCATTTTCGACACCGGAATAACCTGCACCCTTGCCACGCTTCACGACGATGACGTTCTGCGCCATGTCAGCATCGAGAATCGGCATGCCGTAGATCGGGCTTGATTTATCAGTACGGGCGACCGGGTTCACAACATCGTTAGCACCAATCACCAGAGCAACGTCACACTGTGGGAATTCACCATTAATTTCTTCAAGATCGAAAATCTTGTCATATGGCACACCGGCTTCGGCTAACAGTACGTTCATATGGCCAGGCATGCGTCCGGCCACCGGGTGAATGGCGAACTTCACCTCTACGCCAGCTTCTTCAAGCAGGGCCGTCATTTCCCAAACCTTGTGCTGGGCATGAGCAACCGCCATGCCATAGCCTGGGATAATGATGACCTTGCTGGCATAGCGCATCATGGCGGCCGCATCGATAGGTCCGACTTCCTTTATTGTTCCTTCGATAGTCTGTCCGCCATCGCCGCCGCTCACCATTGGCGTAAAGAGGATGTTCGATAGGGGGCGATTCATGGCCTTGGCCATCAGCTGGGTCAGCAGAGTGCCTGCTGCACCGACGACAATCCCCGCAATGATCAGCGCCGGGTTGCCGAGGACATAACCTTCGAAACCTACGGCCAAGCCAGTAAAGGCGTTAAACAAAGAGATGACGACAGGCATGTCCGCGCCACCAATCGGGAGAGTGACAATGAGGCCTAGTGCCAATGCAACGATGAAAAACACATAAATCAGCCCTGGCTCTGCAGGCGCCATAACGACCATGGTGGCACCAAGCAGGATGGCTAGACCTGCAAGTACTACATTGACTGCATTTTGAGCAGGGAGTCGGTGCGTTTTTTTGAGTACGCCCTGAAGTTTGGCCCAGGCGACGCAAGAACCGGTGAAGGAGACTGCGCCGATCAGCGCGCCTATGACTGCAAGTAGTGTCACGGTTGTGGAATTAATGTCGCCACGCACAAATTCAATGGCGGCAATGGCAGCGGCTGCACCACCACCCATGCCATTGTAGATGGCAACCATCTGCGGCATGTCGGTCATCTGTACTTTCTTTCCCGAGACCCATGCAGCTGCACCGCCCAGAAGCAGGGCAAGGCACATAAGAGCAATGTTATGTAGTTCGGGAATGAGGAAGGTACCTGCAATCGCTATCAACATGCCGTAACCAGCCCATACAATCCCCTTTCTGGCGGAAACGGGGGAGCTCATGCCTTTTAATCCGAGAATGAAAAGAACTGCCCCAAGGAACCAGGTGCCTTGAACATATAGAGGGAGGAACATTTAGGCTTCCTCCTTCTTTTTGAACATGCCCAGCATGCGCTCCGTGACGACATAACCACCAGCTGCATTAGCTGCGCCAAGAGCAACGGCAAAGAATCCGAGAGCTTGTTCAGTTGTCGATTCGGCGTGGCCAAGTGCAACCATGGCGCCTACGACAACAACACCATGGATAAAATTCGAGCCAGACATTAATGGGGTGTGCAGGATGACTGGCACTTTGGCGATGATTTCGTAGCCTGTAAAGGCTGCGAGCATAAATATATAGAGCGCTAGTAAGCCATCCATGATTATTCTCCTAATACTTGTAGAACAGTGGGGTGCATAGTTCGGCCATCGTGACATAGCACAGTCCCAGAGAGGACTTCGTCGTCCCAATCCAACGTTAAATCACCGTCTTTGATAAACGGGGATAGGAAATTGTAGAGATTGCGGCTGTAGAGCTCAGATGCATGCGTTGGCATGCGAGAAGGTAAATTGAGTGGCCCATGAATGTTCACATCGTTAGCAATAATGTGCTCCCCAGGTTGGGTAAGGGCACAATTACCTCCTGTTTCAGCGGCCATATCGACAACGATAGCGCCATATTTCATACGGGCAATCATTTCTTTGGTTATGATGACGGGGGCCTTTTTTCCTGGAATAGCGGCCGTGGTGATAACCACGTCTGCGGCAGCAACAGCTTTTGCAAGTTTTTCTGCCTGCTGTGCCTTCTCGTCGGCTGTTAGTTCACGTGCGTAGCCGCCGCTGCCGTCTGCCGATACACCGGTATCGACAAATTTTGCTCCCAGAGATTCAATTTGTTCGCGTGCAGCCGCACGAACGTCATATGCCTCAACGATGGCGCCCAAACGTTTACAGGTAGCAATTGCCTGTAGACCGGAGACGCCTGCTCCAATCACTAGAACTTTTGCTGGACGAATGGTTCCAGCAGCCGTTGTGAGCATAGGGAAGAACTTGGTGCATCGTGCTGCAGCAATAAGGCCGCACTGATAGCCCGAACAGGCACCCTGGGAGGATAGGGCATCCATGCTTTGGGCCCGGGATATTCTGGGCAATAGTTCAAGTGCAAAGACAGTGAGATTTTTTCGATTGAATGCAGCGATCCGTTCTTTGCTCTCATAGGGTCGCATGAGTCCGATGAGAACCGAACCATCTGGCATCAGTTCGATTTCTTCAAGCGTTGGTGGAGTGACTCGAAGTATGAGATTGGCTTCTGCGTAAGCGATTTTGAGGCCGCTAGCAAATTTGACATCGGTGTAATCGGCGTCAATAAAATGGCTTTCAGCACCAGCGGTTTGCTCCATTTCAAGTTTAGCGCCAAGAGCAATAAGCTTCTTTGCAACTTCAGGCGAGAGGGCGACGCGCTTTTCTCCAGGTTCTAACTCTTTGGCGATTCCAATCTTTAGTGACATGTCTTTCCCCGCGGTAGTAGATGCTGTTATGAGCTTTGCTTGAAGCTATTTCTGATTTTTCTGGTGAGCATGGCAACACAGATCAGAACAACCGGGGTTGCTAGGCCAGTCGCTAATTCGACATCGTTGAGTATGCCCATGGTCTTCATTGCTTTGAAAACATATGAGGCGAGGCCAATACCGTAATAGCTTATGGCGACAATTGAGAGGCCTTCTACTGCTTGTTGTAGATGTAGTTGATGCTTTGACCGTTTTTCCATTGAAGCAAGCAATTGTGAATTCTGTTCCTCTCGGGCGATCTCTACCCGTGTTTGCATTAATTGGCTGATGCGAGATACACGATGAGAGGTTTCACGGATTCGTGTCGAGAAGGTGCTGCAGGTTTTCATTGCAGGCAATAGCCTTCTCTCCATGAACTCACCAAATCCTTGAATCCCGGGAAGATTAACTTCATGGAGATCATCAATTCTGCGCTGTACCAGCTGAAAATAGGCATCACTCGCTGCAAGTCTGTACTGTGTGCTCGATGACAGCGCTTCTATTTCTGATGAAATTTTCGAAATGCGAGTTTGCAGTGCAAGATCGCGAATTTGATCATTCCCAGGGTTGTCTCCAGGGCTGGCTAGTTCCTTACTAACTTCAATCAAGCTCTGTTCCTGGCTTGCTAATACCGGGAATGATTCCTGTGCTACTGGAAGCGCAAGTAAGGCCATCATTCGGTAGGTTTCGATTTCAACCAATGCTTGGAGTTGTCTGCCTGCCTGTCGTGACCCCATGCTTTTGTTTAAAAAGACCAGATTGGTTCGCCCATGCTTGTCAATCCTAAAATCTGTGAAAGCGGCGCCAGATTCTCTGCCGATTAGGCTGCCGATGACTGTATTGCCTGAGAAACACGGGGATATCTCATGCACACTGGGAAATTGCGTAACTGTGGATACACGGATGTTTAAAGCGACTAATAGCTCTCCAGGGAGCTTGTGTATCCACTTGTCCAGATTGCAGCAAAATTCTGGTGCGCTCGTAAGATCGTTTGAAATAGTTTGCTGAAAAAACCACCATGAAGAAAATTCGCCATGCCGTTCGTATTTGACTCTGAAGCGAAGTCCTTCTGCGGCTCCCTGGCAAACGTCCCGATTGATAGCAACGTCGAATTCAATATTGTTCCCCTGCAGGGTGGGGCAAGAGTCTCCACCCAGAGAGTCGCAAAGATCCCGGATGATGACTTCTTCTTGCAACCTTTTGCCGCTGGTATTGATCAATGCCAGATAGAGCACGTGCTCATTAGGCCAAAGAGCTACAGGTGGACGTGCGTGCAACTCGTCATTCAAACGATACCGTTCAACATGGTCCTGAGGGAAACGTGCATGTTTCATGATTCCACATATTATAGAATCTGAAACTGATTAACCATAGGGTAAGCACAGATATCTGCAATGCCCTTGACTGTATTTAGTTTGTACAGCGCTATTGATGCTTACAGCATTTAGTTTCTGTGGTTTCGTTAGCGTGGTTTTCCGGCCCGTGTGAACAAAGGGCATGACCCTGTACCCAGTCACTGTCACCGTCCAGGTAATGTTCTTGCTTCCAGATGGGTGCCCGGTGTTTGATCTCTTCAATGATGAAGCGGCAGGCCTTGAATGACTCATCGCGGTGAGGGGAGCTGACCGCGATCAGAATACTGATCCCTTTGATGTCCAGCCGGCCTTTATAGTGTTCGATGTAGATATTGAGTTTTTCACCCCAGCGTTCACGGGCTTCTTTTGCTAGATCGCTGAAGACCTGTAGTGTCAGCTCATCGAATACATCATACGAAACCCCTTTGACTTCTTTGCCAAGGTTATGGTTTCTTACGGTCCCAATAAATAGATCAGCCGCGCCATGAGCTTCATCTGCTACAAGATCTACAGCAGATTGAACTGCTAGGGGTTGGTTGGAAACGCCGAAAAAATCTTTTCCGCTCATCTTATCCTCCACAAACCGGAGGCAAAATGGAAAGAGAAATACTTTCGCTGATGACATGTTCGGCGGTGTAGATTTTACAGCTATCCGCAAGTACTGATCTGTTGATTAATTCAGCTTCTTTGAAATCAGGGTTGAGTTCTTGAAGGGCAGCCCCCAGCGCTTTTTTTATATCTCCTATGGTGGTGTCATTTGCTAAATGAAGCTTTACAGGATAAGGGTGGGCTCGTCTAAATGCACCAAACAATTGGATTGAAATGGTGAGGTTTTTCTTAGCTGACATGGCTACCCACAGTCTTAAAATCGAAGAGACCATTGTGATGGTCTTAATGTGTGAAAGCAAGTCTTTGGTTTTACGAAAAAGCCCGGTAAGCCATGCTCAATGAAACAATCAGTGCTACAACAGAAAAAAACTGTTGTAGTTTAGGGCCACTAATAAAGCTTGCGAGAGATTTCCCTCCAATCGTTCCCGCTATTGTCCCACTTGCAAACGGAATGCCGATTCCCCAGTTCATTGATCCGATTATGCTTGAGCTAAATACTCCTACTATTGAAATTAGGGCAATGACACCGAGAGATGTTGCTGTGATTGATTTTATGGGGAGGTTAGTGAACTTTTTTAAAGCTGGAACTATGACAAAACCACCGCCTACGCCTAAAAGGCCAGATAGAAATCCTGCGGTTATGCCAGCTTGAGACATTGCTCTAAAGCAGGGTAAGGTCCAGACCAACTTCCCACGCGTTTCATCGAGCTTACAGTGTTGGCTCAAGCGCTCATTGATGGGTAAACCACGAAGTTCACGCTTTGCCTGAAGATACATTCTTAATGAAACATAAAGTAAAACTGCAGCAAAGAGAGCCGATAGGGGTGCATTTGGTACGTGCTGTGCTACCCATATACCGAATGGCGAGACAAAAAGGCCAAATGTAGACATGACTAATACGGCTTTGTAGCGCAAAATTCCCGATCGTAGGCCCGAAAATCCACCAATCGATGCGGCAATAGCTACTGCAAGAAGAGCGATAGGAGATGCTTCCGCTACAGGAATGCCAAGACCAAAGACAAGTAGAGGCACGCCAAAAATAGCACCGCCTGCACCGGTTAGTACAAGTGTAACTCCGACTGTTAGCCCTAAAGCAAATGCTATGTAGATATCAGTTTCCATCCGAAAATTATTTCGTCATTTAAAGAATTAGTCCAGCTGCAATCAACAGCCCAAAAAATTTGATCGGCGTTCGTAAAGGCCATTACTTGCGCGGCTTCGCTTACAAGTTTATTGAATTATGTGCGGCAGAGCATTCTGAAGCTGTTGTGCGTGCTCAGGCTTCGCAGGTTGTCTAGAGCTTTAAGGCCTATCGTTATTTATGGTGGATGGTCTTCATAGAATTGCACGTGGTCAGTCTGAGACCCGTAGTCGTTAAAAAGTAGTTGCACAAGGGAAAAGGGGGGCTTCGGCCTCCCTTTTTTGGTTTATACAGGTCGTACATATCCGAATGCATTAATATTCGTTCAAATACGGACTACTCTGTAATACATTGTTAACACTTTATATCTGCAGGTTCAAATCATGCCATTACATAAATCAGTCGTTAACGACACAAAAGCTTACGGGTTTGATCGAAACGATATCGGCTGGGTAATCATGAGCATAGGCATGGCGATTGGCGCGGGCATCGTGTTTTTGCCGGTGCAGATTGGACTTGTCGGACTATGGGTGTTCTTTGCGTCTGCCATTATTGGCTATCCAGCCATGTATCTATTTCAGCGGTTGTTCATCAATACATTGGCAAAGTCCAAAGAATGTACGGACTATCCCTGTGTTATTTCTGGCTATCTGGGCAAAAATTGGGGTGTCTTGCTGGGTTTACTGTATTTCATCATGTTGGCTATATGGGTGTTCGTATATTCGACCGCTATTACTAACGACAGTGCGTCTTATTTTCATACTTTTGGCATTACGTCAGAGCTTTTATCCGAACATTGGTACTACCCCCTGGGTTTGATTACGATACTTGTAATGCTGGCTTCAAGAGGAGAGGAGTTCCTGTTTAAGGTATCAACGATTCTTGTGCTTACAAAGCTAGGTATCGTGGCTTACCTGGGATTTGCCATGGTGCATCTATGGGAGCCCACTAATATCGGTACTGTGAATTCAACGGCTGGGTTTCTCAAAGACACGATTGTGACGTTGCCCTTTACCCTCACTTCGATATTATTTATTCAGACCTTAAGTCCGATGGTCATTTTTTACCGAAATCACGAATCATCAGTCGAAGTGGCTCGTGTAAAAGCTCAGCGTGCGATGACCATCGCGTTCGTTGTGCTCTTTGTCACCGTATTCTTTTACGCGGTATCTTTTACGCTGGCGATGGGATACGAAGAGGCAGAGCGTGCTTTTAAACAGAATGTGTCAGCACTGGCCATTGCTGCTCAGTTTCTGCCTGCTGGCCTTGCTCCTATACTTGGCGTTGTGCTGAATATCTTTGCCGTTGTTACGGCGTTTTTTGGCGTGTATCTTGGTTTTAGCGAGGCTATACGTGGGCTAGTGACTAACGTTGTAAAACGCTACCGTGAAGATTTACCCTGGTCCGAGTCGACGTTTAACCTGGGTATCGCTGTATTTATTATTCTCCTAGCTTGGAGTGTCGTAATTCTGCAGGTACCCATTTTGTATTTCACATCGATATCCAGTCCTGTTTTTGGGCTTATTGGATGTTTGATCCCTGCCTATCTTGTCTATCGGGTAGAGTCTTTACGTTCTTTGCGTGGCCCAGCGCTTCCGCTGATTGTAATTACGGGGATTCTTTTGATCGTATCTCCATTCTTTGCATTTCTTTGAGGCATACGTAATTCTGTTTGCCCGCTTTAGGCGGAATGATCATCTCTTGTCCAGCGGTCCACGATCAGGCTACCAATCATGTCCCCTTGGACGTTGACACTGGTTCTAACCGTATCGAGGATACGGTCAATCGGTAGCAGGATGGCAATAGCAGCTGAGGGTAGGCCGACAGATTCAAGAACAAGCACCATGCTTAACATCCCCACGCTAGGCATGCCTGGTGCACCTATTGCACCAATCGTGGCTACAACGAATATGACAAGTTGCTGAACGATATCTAACTCTATTCCGCACAGTCTGGCTATAAATAAGGCAGCAACTGCTTCATAAAGGGCAGTGCCATCCATATTCACTGTTGCGCCTAGCGGTACAACAAAGTTGGCAATGTCCCGTTTAACATGAAGATGCTGTTCGGTGCAGCGAAGTGTTACCGGTAGGGTCGCATTGCTAGAACACGTTGCAAAGGCTGTTATAAGAGCTTCTTTTGCGCCTCGCCAGAACTTAAGTGGCGAAATACCTGTAAAAATGTAAAGCAGTAACGGCAATATGACGACACCGTGAAACAACGTCGTTCCGATAACAACCAGGATGAATCTAAATAGTTCGTTTAGAAGCTGGGCATCCTGCTTTGCTACCAACTGAAGTAACAGTGCTGCAACACCATAAGGCGCAATATGCATGATCCAGCCCACCACCTGCATGCATAATTCCTGAGCTTCTTTAAGAAGGGTGCGTATGTTCTTGTATCGTTCTCCGCCCGCCACAAGAGCAATGCCGAGTATTAGTGCACAAACCACAACGGAAAATATATCTCCATTCGCTAGCGCTTTGAACGGATTCTGAAATATCCCATGTAGAAACTGCGCTGAATAATCTGCAACTGATAGTTTTTGAATCGTTGATGGTGCGAGATTAGCTGTTAATGACTCAAGATGCATGCCCAGTCCGGGCTTGAAGAGAGAGGAAGCGGTAAAGCCAAGTAGGATTGCCAGGGTCATGGATAAGCCAAAGAATCCTAGCGTCAAGATCCAGACCTTATGCATCTTTTTGTGAGATTGCAGATTGGCAACACCGATTGCGATTGAGGTAAAGACTAATGGGACTAATACAAGTTTTAGAAGGTCCAGAAAAAGGTTGCTAACCAACTGTGCGCCATAAATCACCTCAGATGTGTAAGTTCGTCCATGCTCTGTGGTTAGTCCTACGCCAATTAAAAGGCCGACTAGGCCACCTATGAGTATCTTGGTGTTGGATGAGATTTTGCGCACAAATGACTTTTCAGAGGGGAGGCAATAGGATGGGCGATGTAATTTACGCAGGAGGGCGTTCCAAAGTCGGATTCAACCCTGAATTAGGTTTCTGCTGCAAATAGCAAAGATAAAGTCAGTAAAAAACCAGCGAGTAGTGTGCTGATAATTGTTAATCTAATCGTGAGCGTTAAGGACGTTTTATCCATTGGGATTTGGCAAAGCCTGTACAGCGCCAATGCCGCTGGAGCCCAGAAAAGCAGTCCAAAGGCACTGGTGATTGGTAGAGCGCCTACAGCAATGCCGATGACTATAGTCGCAGTAGCACCCAGGTAGAGCAGGGCGCTTCCTAATTGAGCCACGCCAGAGCCAAAGCGAACAATGACCGTGCGTTTACCGGAGATCGCATCTGCATTGATATCCGGTATCTGGTTAATGAAGAGCACGTTAGCTACGAGCAGGGCATAGGCTATGCCGCTGATGATGGGTGTCAGTGCAAAGCTGCCACGTTGCACGTAATCGCTGCCAATCACGATCAACATCCAGGCGACCGTTATGGTGATTTCACCTACGCCCCGGCTTTGTAGTGCGAGAGGTTTTGCGGAGTAAGCCCAGCCGGCAAAGAGTCCGCACATGCCGATAAAAAGTAAACCCGCACCACTTTCTGCTATGAGGTATAGCCCGGCAGGAATAACGGCGATGAGTAATGCATAACCAAAAATGGCTGTTTGCTTTGTAGTCAGCAGTCCGTCTTGAATAAAGCGGCTGCCCCCTGTAAAGGGAAATATTCTGTCTGTATTGGCCGCATCACATCCACTGAGTGCGTCGTAGTAATCATTGAGCACATTGGCGCCGGCGTGGGCAACTAAGGCAAAAATCAGTGTTAGTGTCGCCAACCAGAGGGAATGAAATGCGCCGTTATAACTAGCCGATGCTAGGCCAATCAATACACCGACAAAGGTAACGGATAGAAATGCCGGGCGTGTTGCAGATAGCCAGAGCTTAAAGGTTTTACCCACAGTGCGTACCGTAACCTGATGCGTTACAGACGGCGTGGGTCTGATGTGCCACCAGGTGTAGTTTTGTGTACAAAAATCGCACGAGAAATTTCGGTGACCCATACAATGCCATCACCCAAATGCCCTGTTTGTGCGACATCTGTGATGCATTCTACAATTTTGTCAGCTATTTCGTCTGGGCAAACAATTTCGATGCGTACCTTGCGGGTAAAGTCAGTTAGCTCATCTTTGATAGAAATGGGCGGTCCATGGCGGGACGGTGCTGAACAGCCTTCAGCTTGCGAGATTGTCATGCCTGGAAAGCCCGGTAGGCTCAGCAAGGATTTGCGAAGCTGAGGGAGCTTGTTTGGGCGAATAACGGCTTTAATTTCTTTCATGATGAAACCTGAGGTTACGCTTCAACGTTTTTTTCTTCGAAGTAAGGATACAGGACTGGAAGCACGAGAAGCGTAAGTGCTGTCGATGATAGTAGGCCTGATATGACTACGACGGCGAGCGGCCGTGTAACCTCAGAGCCTGGTCCAGAAGAGAAGAGCATGGGGATTAGCGCCAGTAGGGCTACGCTAGCAGTCATCATCACTGGTCTGAAACGGTGTTCGCAACCCTCGAAGACGGCCTCATGGGTAGACCAGCCTTCGTCGCGCAATTGCCGAATAAAGGAAACCAGTACGACGCCATTTAAAACTGCAATTCCCCAGAGATTGATAAATCCAACGGCTGCAGGAACAGATAGATATTCACCTGAAATCAGTAAGCCGAAGATGCCGCCAATCGATGCAAAAGGCAGCACAAGGATGATCAGTGTGGCTATGCGTACTGAATTAAATAAGATAAACAGTAGGAAAAATATGGCAGCGATCGTAATCGGTATGATGATCATCAGTCGCGACATAGCGCGCTGCATGTTTTCAAATTGACCCCCCCAATCAAGGGTATACCCTTGGGGCACGATCACTTGTTGACTAATTTTTTTCTGTGCCTCACTGACAAAGCTACCTAGGTCACGGTCTTGAACGTTGACCCCTACCACCAGACGGCGTTTGCCGCCTTCCCGTGATATTTGTGATGGCCCATCTACCAGCTCGACTTTTGCAATGTCTTTTAAGGGTACAAGTGCGCCGCCAGGAGATTTGAGAATAATATTTTCAAAAGCCTCGGGATTTTCCCGGTAAACCCGTGGGTATCGGAGCACAAGGGGGAAGCGACGCTCACCCTCATAGATTTGTGTTGCCTCACGGCCGCCATTAGCAATCTCAATAACGTTATTTACATCTTCAACATTTAGGCCATAACGGGCAATGGCATCCCGATCGATGTTGAGGGTAAGGTAGTTCTGGCCGGTCACCTGCTCGATGCGCAGGTCGTTTGCACCTTGCAAACCAGCCAGGACGCGGCCAATTTGACTGCCAAGTTTGCGTAATTCCTGGATGTCGTCACCAAATATCTTTACGGCTACCTGTGACCGAACACCGGAGACCATTTCATCCACACGTGCTGCAATAGGCTGTGAGATGGACGTTTCTACGCCAGGCAGTTTTTTCAGCACGTCACGAACGCGATCTTCAATCTCTGTTTGGGATAAATCTCGCTGGTTGCTTGGTTTTAAAGAGACGATTGGGTCTGATTCATTCGGTTGGCCCGGATCAGCAGGTGATTCACCCCGTCCGAGGCGAGAGACGGCTGATTTAACGCCGGGAATCATGGCGATGTTTTTCATCGCCTCAAATTCCATTTTGACCGATTCATCGAGAGAAATATTCGCTGCGCGGACGATTACCGGGGTAATGGCGCCTTCTTTCATGATGGGAATGAAAGATTTCCCCAGAAATGGAAAGATCAGGAAGCTACTTAGGAGCGCCACTGCCGCATAAAAAATCACACGCTGGGGGTTATTGACCGACCAAGCAAGCGCCTTCATGTATGGGGCTTTTATTTTTGCAACAAACGGCGTGTCATGATCTGCGCCGCCCTTAAGAATGTACGAACACAGTACCGGTGAGAGCGTAAAAGAAAGGATAAGCGACAAGGTTAAAGCGATGGCGATGGTAATCGCCAAAGGCGCAAACATTTTGCCTTCCATGCCTTCAAGCGAGAGGAGGGGCATAAAGACTAGAATAATGATGCCGACGCCAAATAGGACCGGCTTGCCGACTTCGGTAGCCGCATCAAGAACGATTCTGAGCTTGGAGACGCCTTCGTCTAAACGTTGGCCTAGTCGGGCAAAGGTGTTTTCTACAACTACTACAGAGCCGTCTACCATGATGCCTATGGCGATAGCCAAGCCACCAAGGGACATCAGATTTGCTGATAAGCCGTAGTAGTTCATCACCATAAAAGTTAGCAATGGTGTGAGTAATAGGGTCGCGGTAACGATAATGGATGACCTGGCATCGCCCAGGTAGACATAGAGAACGATGATGACCAGTAAAACGCCTTCAAGTAGGACTTTGGCAACGTTAGAAAGAGCCGCATCTACGAGATCTGTACGATCGTAGAAGGGGACAATCTGCAGTCCTTCGGGTAACAGGTGCTGCTTATTAATATCCTCAACTTTGGCTTTGATAGCGCCTACAACCCGACGTGCATTCTCTCCACGTTGCATCTGAATGATGCCGGCGACAGATTCCGTGGTGCCATCTTTGACAACGGCGCCTTGGCGAGTTTCGGTGCCCATACGGACAGTTGCTACGTTACGAACGAAGACCGGGGTGCCATTGACCTCTTTGAGTACGATATTGCCAATATCATCCGTGTCTCTGATGAGGCCAACGCCTCGGATGAGGTAGCGCTCTTCGTATACCGGCATTTGCCCACCGCCAGTGTTGGCGTTGTTTCGCGCTAGTGCGCTATACACTTCTTGAACGGTCAGATTGTAATGGTGCAGTCGTTCGGGATTAGCCAGTACTTGATACTCCCGCGCATAGCCACCCATGGTGTTGATTTCGGCAACTCCGGGAACGCTGCGCAGCATAGGCCGGGCGATCCAGTCCTGGACGATTCGCCTTTCAGTGAGTTCTTCAACAGAAAGGGCATGTTTGCCATCTGCCGGGTGCTCAATAGTGTATTGATAAACCTCACCCAAGCCAGTTGAAACTGGTCCTAGTACAGGGGTAACGCCTGTGGGCATTCTGCTCATTACTTCAATCAGGCGCTCTAGCACCATTTGCCGGGCAAAGTAGATGTCAGTTTTTTCTGTGAAGACCAGGGTAATGATGGAAATACCATTGCGGTTCAATGACCGCATATCGGTAAGTCCGGGCAAACCGGTTAATGCAATTTCGATAGGTACTGTAACGAATCGTTCGACTTCTTCAGGCGATCGGCCGGGCACTTCAGTCGCAATTTGTACCTGAACGTTTGTGACATCAGGAAAGGCATCAACCGAAAGACGATTAATTGCAAATAGCCCGGTAATTAATAGGGCGACAGCAAGTACAACGATGACGATGCGTTGGGCGAGTGCTGCGCGAACAATAGGCTGAATCATGCGTGCTACTCGTTAGCCGCCTGAGAGGCGTTTTTTGCGTTCTGTGTTCAGGTGGTACGCCTGTTGAGTCACAATAAGTGTGCCGGGCTCAAGACCTGAAATGACCGGACGCACACCGTTTGTTTCTGGACCGAGTTTAACGACAGTGAGTTTGTAGTGATTCTCACCCTGTGCAATGAATACATGGTCGTAGCCATCTTCACGAACCACTGCAGAGGCAGGAACAACAGGCCGATCTGTCGATTTGCCAGAAATAAGCAGAGTAGCCAGCATGCCCGGTTTGAGCGTACGGTTCTCGTTAAGCAGTACCGTACGGGCCGGTACGGTTCTTGTTTCATTGCTGACTAACTCACCAATATAAACAAGCTTGCCGTTGAATTCCTGATTGGCGAGTGCGGGTACCTCAATACGTATGGGCTGATCCAGCGCTAGCAGCGAAGCCTCTTGTTCGGGTACCTGTGCCGTCACCCAGACTTCCGATAGGTCTGCCACAGTGAACAATGCATCGGAAGGCTGAACGACTTGCCCCAATACAATCTTGCGTTCTACAACAGTGCCATCAAGGCTAGATAGGACCGTTGAAATAGAGTTCACATTACCTGTTTTTCCAAGCTGCTCTATTTGATCGGCAGGCATACCAAGGACGCGTAATTGGTCAGCCATGGCACGCCGTTCGGCTGCACTGGTTTCGGCTTCGCTTTGTCTACGTTGCAGATCTGCTTTAGCTATAACGTCTTCCTTGTATAAGATTTTGGCTCGGGTGTATGCATTCGCAGCCAATTCATTCGCAGCACGTGCTTTCAGATAGGCCAGTTGTGTTTGTCCTAGTTCTGTAGAGTTAATACGAGCCAGCACCGTGCCTCGGTCAATTTCCTGGCCGGGCATGGCAAGAATTTCGGTGACGCGTCCTGTGACGCTGGCACCGATACGTGCCACACGCTGCTCGTCAAACTCAACCTTGCCGCTCACGCGTAATGTTTCTGAAAACGGCATCACTGCCACAGGTTGTACATCGATCACCCAGGTGGGGCTGTCCGGGTCAATAAGATCAGTGCTTAGGTCGATGATATCCGGGTCATGCAATACAGTTTCATCCGGGCTGGATCGCCTATCAGGCGCCATAAGGAAGAGGATAGTCAGAACAATCGCTAGCCAGATGATGATCGAATGCTGGCGTGATTCAGGTATGGCGCGCCACCGTGCCAGCTGATTTGGCGCTGCACGTTCAATGAGTGAAAGTATCGGTAAAAGCACCCATTCCCGTGTGCGTACCCATATCCCGGAAAGTATTGGTACGACAAGGGGACGAATATTGTTCCATAGAGGATCAATCCACTTGGCCTTTTGCGGTTCTAATACTCTCGCTAGATGTGCTTTTTCCTGACGGTAAGTCTGTTGTACTCTTTGCGATAAAGGTTCTGTAACAAGCAGAATCCGATTGGCCAATATGATGATTAACTGCTTCGCGCGCACCAAAAGTTGATGAAGCTGTTCGGAAGGTTGTCGATTCGGCATTCGAGTTTATTCAATCAGAAATCAGGTAGCTGTGAAGAACCCTGCGCTGTGCTGGCGCCTGCAGGATTGGCAGCTTGGTGTGAGATGGAACGTAGACGATCAATCTCTACGGACACTGTGGCCAAATCGAAACGAGCCGCAATGAGTTCATTGCGTGCGGCACGATAAGTTCTTTGAGCGTCAAGCCATTCTAGAATGCCTCGCTCTCCATAGCGATAGGCCGATTCGGCGATTCGTTGAGCGGCTGCTGCTTGTGATAACAACTCAGTTTCCAGAACGCGTACTTGATTACTGGCAATTTGATACAGCTGGTAAGTCGCATCCAGAGATTCACTAAAGCTCAGACGCTGAGCATTCAGTTGATGTTTTGTACTTGAAAGCTCAGCCTTGGCTTTTGAGATTTGTCCGCTACGTAGATCCCAGAGCGGTATGGTCATCACAAGCCCGCCTCGTGAGTATTGCTGAGTAGGATCAACTTCCCGTTCGGCGATGAGTGCAATTTTAGGGAGGCGTAAGGACTTCTCCATGCTCAGGCGATGTTCCGCCGCACGCTGCTCGGCCTCGGTTTTCATCAGTGTGGGATTGCGCGAGAGCAGCTCTGCTTTCAGTGTTTCTTTTGGCGGCAGCTTCACTGATTTTGGCAGCGAGCCTTGTACCACCCAGCCTTCGGGCAGGGGATGGCCCACAGCCAATCTGAGATTGGCTTTTGCCTGCTCGACACGCAATTTAGCCGCGTCCATATTTTTACGGGCATTAAGCATTTCAGTATCTGCGCGAATCAGGTCAAACTTGGGAGACTCACCGACTTTGTGGCGTAAAGCTACGCGGTCACGAATTTGCTGTGTCAGGGTGAGGTCTTCTGTGGTGGCCAGTGCCTCGGCATCTCGGCGTAGCAATTCGTAGTAGGCCAGTTTGATCCGTGCAACGCTATCGTCTTCAAAACTCTGGCGATTTGCATCGGTGGCTTTGACAATTTCATCAGCGGCATCGATACGGGCACTGCGAACCATTGGGATTTCAATGGGTTGAGCCATCGTGATGTTATAGACCTGCCCCGAAAGCGGGGTTAAGGTATTCCGCTCCTTACTTCTTCCTAGCTGGCCACCTACATCCGGGTTCGGGTAGGCGCGCGCGATGGTGGCGTCGCCCTTGGCTGCAGCCACCTGATCCCTGGAGGCTAGGATGTAAGCATTTTCGTTAAGGCCAATCCCGATGAGTTGCTCTAGGTTAAGCGATGGGCCAGCATTTGCTGCCTCAATTGCACTCATGGCGCAAAAAACAGCGCAAACCATGGCTCTAACCGAGCGGCTGCTTCGGTATTTAGCGCTTAGAACGGAATTGAAAACGAGGGCAAATTGCATATGCCTATCTTAAGAGTTCGACCTTAAGAGTGGATTAATGACACCATTGGATACGCAATAATTGTGCCGAATCAGCTCGCTGCTTGTGTTTCGGTGGCTTCTTTATTGAGTGCTGCGATGACTTTATCGATGCGTTTACCATCCATATCGACCACTTCGAAGCGCCAGCAGTCCCAATCGACAATCTCGCCGGCACTCGGGATGCGCCCCATCAGCAGCATGAGCATGCCCGATAGGGTGTTGTAACGTCCCTTGTCTTCTTCAGGCAATTCCTTAAGCTTCAGACAGTCTTTGAGCTCTGGTACAGGAATAATGCCATCCAGCAGCCATGAGCCATCCTGACGGTGAATCGCCCAGGCATCTTCGTTATGGTCGGGTTTGAATTCACCGGCAATGGCTTCAATCAGATCCTGTAGGGTAATGATGCCCTGGATCTCACCGTATTCATCAATCACGAACGCCATCTGGACACCGGACGACTTGAAGTGCTCCAGGAGCTCCATGCCAGTGAGTGACTCAGGAACAAATACGGCGGGCTGCAGATCTGTTTTGAAATCGGGGGTTTCGCCGCGCAAGGTTTTAGCCAGCAGCACCTTGGCGCTAATGATGCCCAGAACTTCGTCAAAGCCGCCATTGCAGACCGGGAAGCGGGAGTGTTCCGATTCCTGAATGCGTTGCAGGTTTTCGTTCAGGGGTTCTTCGAGATCTAGCGCGATGATGTCGCTCTTAGGCACCATCAGAGAAGTAATCTGACGATCGTCGAGGCGGAACACGTTGCGCACCATCTGGTGTTCGCTATGTTCGATAACGCCTGCATCAGAACCTTCTTCCAGCATGGCGTGAATTTCTTCTTCGGTGACCTGCTGATTTACGTGGTTGCGGATACCGAATAGTCTAAGAAAAACCTGGGTAGAGCCTGAAAGCAGTTTCACCAGAGGCTGCGCAATGCGCGCCAGGGTAAGCATTGGTCGTGCAACTAGGCGGGCAATCGGTTCCGGATTGGATTGACCAATACGTTTGGGGACAAGTTCACCCAGTACGATGCTGCAGTAAGTAATGATAAATACGATGAGTGTTGAAGCAAGGACGCCGGAGGTGCTGTCGCTCACGCCAATTTGCTCAAGCATGGCTGCAACTGGGTCAGATAGCGAGTGTTCTGCTACGACACCATTCAGAATGCCGATGGTCGTTATGCCGATCTGTACCGTCGAGAGAAACCGGTTGGGGTCTTCACCCAGTTCTAATGCTGCGGCAGCCTGACGGTCACCTGATTCAACCATGCGTTGTAGCTTGCTTCTTTTAGCGGTGAGCAGTGCTACTTCAGCCATTGCAAAGATTGCATTAACAGCAACCAGTGCCACAAGTATGGCAACTTCCATTAGGAGTCCTACGAGTTTCGGAATGCTTATTGTACGTTAGGTGCGTATTTGGTGCTGTAATACGCCAGTCATGTACACATGGATCAAACGACTAAGCCTTAGTTTTTTTTCGTGCTTGTTTGGCCTGTCGGTTGATTTCGTTTACTTCTTCGAGCGTTACTCCGGCCAGCTTTAACTGATCGTCACGCGATTCGATCACCCGATCCATGGCATTGGCCAGGGCTTTTACACGACCCAGTCGGACTTCCTGAAGCACAGCGTTATGAAACTCTTCACGTACCTGATTCAGGTCTACCGTGGGTTTTGGTAACTGGGGCGCCATGGCTTCCAGTGTTTCTAGAACAATGCAGGCGACCGCATAGTTGCGGTACCACTTATGATCAGATGGAATAACGTACCAGGGCGCTGTTGTTGTCGAGGTCTTTCTAATGGCTTGCTCGTAGGCTTCCCGGTAGGCATCCCAGTGTTGACGTTCGATGTAATCCGAGGTGCTTATTTTCCAGTTCTTTGCGGGGTCATCTAGTCGTGCTGCAAATCGGGCAAGCTGTTCTTCACGGCTGATGTGCAGAAAGAACTTGATCACGCGTGTATTGCTCTGGGTGGCCAGTAAGGATTCGAACTGATTGATCTGATCGTAACGGAGGTTGAGTTGCGCATTGGGGCTCAGGTGATGAACGCGCGTTATGAGAACGTCTTCATAGTGAGAACGGTTGAAGATGGCCACTTCACCTGTGGCGGGGGCGTGGGGATGAATCCGCCAGAGAAAGTCGTGACGAAGCTCCAGAGCGGTTGGCTCTTTGAAGCTGGTCACAGTACAACCCTGGGGGTTCATCATGCCCAGTACATGTTTGATGGTGCCGTCTTTACCGGCAGCATCAAGGCCCTGAAGCACAATCAATAGTGATTGTTTGTTCTCGGCATAAAGCTGAAATTGAAGCGCCCGGATTCTTTTGGCTATGGCCGCAGTGGCTTTGATGGCGGCTTTTTCCGAGAGATTTCCGGGCGTTTTACTGGCGTATTCACTATCGATACGGAAAGATTTGCTACTGGCACGTAGGGTTTTGGCTAGTGCCATAGCGTGTCGTTCCGTTCTAGTTAGCGTAGTGCTGCGTTGAGCGTGTAGGTGCCGGTGATGGATGCCTCTGCCAGAACGTGCCCTTTTAGCGCTTTCAATGCGTCGGCACCATTGAATTTGCCCGCCAGATCTAGTTTAGCCACATCGAGTGCGTAAACAGTAAAGACGTAGCGGTGTACGCGAAGATCATTCCAGGGTGGGCAAGGGCCGTCGTAACCGTAGTAGTCGCCACGCATATCCGGGTCGTTGGCAAACCATGCGGTGTAATCGTTAATGCCTTGTCGCGCACCTAATGGAGCGCCCGGTCCGGCTTTGCCACAGGGTGTGACTTCAGTCGAGAATTGCCCGGCTTTGAGTGAGCTGGTTTGGGCGGGGAGGTCAACCAGGACCCAATGATAGAAATCGACCCGAGGCAGATCTGCCGCAACGACACGGTCTTCCATGTTGACGTTATCGCCTACGGAAGGCACATCCGGATCGACACAAAAGACCGCAAATGATTGGGTGCCGGCCGGTGCGCCGGACCAGCTTAATTCCGGACTCTTGTTGCTGCCCAGACAGACATGCGATTTCTCGTTGGGAATACAGAAAGCAAACTCACCCGCGATGGGTTGATTGTCCTGAATGCTTTGGCTCGTCAGTTTCACAGGCGTCTCCTTATTACTTGGTTGCGCTCGGGTTATGCTCTCCCGTGTTTTGACGATTCTGCGCCGGGATTAGGTTTTGCGGAAGTCCCTCGGGCGGAATCCCAGCAAAAATAGGGTGAGGCCATAGGCCATGCCAGCCACTGAGATGAGACCAGCCAGCCAGAGCAGCCGCTCTGAAAAGGGCGCTTCCAGCCAGAAGGTATCCGTCTGGTAGCCGGCAAAGAGAATGCCAGCCATAACAGCAAGTGCAATGCCCAGTTTGGCGATAAAGCTGGTCCAGCCTGGCATCGGTTCGTAGATAGATGCCTGGCGGAGCCCACGATAGAGCAACGCAGCATTCAGGCAAGCGGCTAGACCGATAGAAAGGGCAAGACCGGCCTGTTTGAGCGGGGCAATAAAGGCCAGATTCATGAGCTGGGTCGAGATGAGCGCAATAATCGCAATCTTGACCGGGGTCTTCAGGTTCTGTCGGGCGTAAAACCCGGGGGCCAGTACCTTAACCAGAATTAAGCCGCTCAGGCCAACGCTGTAGGCGATGAGGGCATGGCTGGTTTCACTAACGTCGTGGGCGGTAAAGGCACCATGCATGAACAGTGTGGAAATCAGGGGAACAGCCAGAATCGCCAAGCCCAAGGCTGCGGGCAGGGTTAAAAGGAAGCAGAGGCGTAGCCCCCAATCCAGCAAGTTGGAATAAGCCGCTTTATCTCCACCATGGTGATGGCGGGTAAGGCTCGGCAGAATGACTGTACCGATGGCAACGCCCAACATACCGGCAGGAAATTCCATAAGGCGGTCGGCGTAATACAGCCAGGAAATGCTGCCACTCTCGAGAAATGATGCGAAGACCGTATTAAGTAATAAGCTGATCTGGCTGACTGATACCCCTAATAGCGCAGGGACCATGAGTAGGCCAATACGTTTAACCCCCGGATCCTGCCAACAGGATTTGAGGTTGAGGGTAAATCGGGGCAGCAGATTAATCTTATGGAGGGCATAAAACTGCAGCCCCAGTTGCAGAATGCCACCGATGATCACACCCCAGGCGAGTGCCTTGACCGGTGGATCAAACCAGCCCTGGGCAAAGGCCGCCATCAGAATCAGGCTGATATTGAGTAGTACAGGAGTAAAGGCGGGTACCGAGAAATGACTCCAGGTATTAAGAATGCCGGCCGCAAAAGCCACCATCGACATAAAGAAGATGTAGAGGAAGGTGATACGGGTTAGCGTAACGGCCAGTTCGAATTTATCGGGGGTTTCCAGAAACCCCGGTGCAGAAATGGTCACAATCGCTGGCGCCCACCAGATGCCCAGCAGGGCGACGACGAGGACCACGGTGCCTAGTGCGCTACCAGTGCGATTAATCAACTGGCGTGTTTCTGCTTCACCACGTTGTTTATGGTATTCCCCCAGTAGGGGCACGAAGGCCTGGGAGAATGCCCCTTCGGCAAACATGCGGCGAAGCAGGTTAGGTAATTTGAAGGCCACAAAGAAGGCATCCGTAGCGGCATCAGCACCAAAGCTACGGGCAATCACGAAATCCCGGACAAAACCCAGGATGCGCGATAGAAAGGTAAAACCACTGACGGTGGCGACGGAGCGAAGCAGACTCATAGACGAATTGTACGATGGTTGCCAATGTTTTAGCTTTCCGGTATAGTCGCGTGTTTTCGAATTCCCCCGCAAAGGAAGTTTCATGGCCAATAGCGCCCAAGCCCGCAAACGTGCCCGTCAGGCAAATAAGCAGCGTGCTCACAACGCCAGCCAGCGCTCCGAGTTCCGTACGGCTATCAAAAAGGTGCGCCGTGCTATTGAGGCTGGTGACAAGTCTGCTGCTCAAGCAGTTTTTGCTGCTGCAGTTAGCGCGATTGATAGCATTGCTGACAAGCGTATTGTTCACAAGAACAAGTCGTCGCGTCACAAGAGCCGTCTGTCAGCTCAGATCAAGGCCATGGCTGCCTAAGTCTGAACAGACTGTACGCAATAAAAAAGCACCTCCGGGTGCTTTTTTTACGTCTAATGCTTTTAAGTTGCCGGCTTATCGTGCAGGGGTGCCGGGTGGGTAAACCACGACTTCGGCAAGCTTCTCATCAATATTACAAACTTCGAGGCTGCAGACCCCGTCTACCAGCATGAGATCGTTATCTTTGGCAAAATTAGCCAGGAAACGGTAGGCAATAGGCGAAATGTCGTAGAGGACGCCGTCAATAAACACGCATTTGTCGCCTTCCCACTCTCCTGGGCTGACATAAGGGGAGTAACGCATGCGTTTTTCGGTCCCAAAGGCCGACATGACACCGCACAACCGTTCTGCCCAGTCTGAAGGGCGGAATTTTTTTCCGTCCTGGGTGCGTCCAACAATAACGAGGCTGTGGGACAGCGTGGACCCTTTTTCAATGGCGTCTGTCGGTGCGGGGGTGGTCATGTCGTTATTCTATCGGCTTTTGTGCGCTTGCGGGAGTGGATGCTTGGCCACTTTTGCCATAAAATCACGAGAAGTCCTTTTGATATGCGACGCGGCAGAATTCTGTAACCTGCGGGTTAGTGATTCTGTCTCGGCGCTTTTTTGTTTTTTTCTGTGTTTGAATAATTTAACGACCGAGAAGTCGCAATGACTCATGTGATGAACACTTATGCCCGTCAACCTGTTGCCTTTGTGCAAGGCGAGGGGAGCTGGCTCGTTGATACTGAAGGTAAGCGCTACCTTGATGCGCTGTCGGGTATCGCAGTCAATACGCTGGGTCATAACCATCCGGATCTGGTGCGCGCGCTCAGCCAACAAGCGAGCCAGTTGCTGCACACGTCCAATCTGTACCGTATTCCTTTGCAGGAAGAGTTGGCCGATAAGCTGGCGTCGCTTTCTGGCCTGGATGAAGTGTTCTTCTGTAACTCCGGTTGTGAGGCCAATGAAGCGGCTATCAAACTGGCACGTTTCTATGGCCACCGCCAGGGTATTGATAACCCAACCATCATTGTGATGGAGCATGCATTCCACGGCCGCACTATGGCGACCCTATCGGCCACAGGCAATCGTAAGACCCAGGCCGGTTTCGAGCCTCTGGTCAGTGGCTTTGTGCGTGTGCCTTACAACGATCTGGAGGCGATCCGCCAGGTTGCCCAACACAACAAGAATGTTGTGGCGGTGCTGCTCGAGATGATTCAGGGTGAGGGTGGCATTCATCTGGCTGACGATGATTTCCAGCGTGAATTGCGCACGCTGTGTAATGAAAACGGCTGGTTGCTGATGACCGATGAAGTTCAGTGCGGCATCGGCCGTACCGGTAAATGGTTTGGCTTCCAGCATTCAGGCGTACGTCCTGATGTGGTGTCGCTGGCCAAGGGTTTAGGCTCAGGGGTGCCGGTTGGCGCCTGTATGGTTGGTGGTCGTGCTTCGGGTCTATTCGGACCAGGCAATCATGGGTCCACCTTCGGCGGCAACCCTTTGGCGATGCGTGCGGCTAAAACAACGATCGATGTCCTCGAGCGGGATCAGCTATTGGTTAATGCCGACAAGATGGGTCGTGCCATCCGTGATGCGATGCGTGCCCGTATTGGTGACTTCCCCGAAGTGGTCGATATTCGTGGTCGTGGTCTGATGATTGGTATCGAACTGGATCGTCCATGTGGCGAACTCGTAGGGCTGGCACGTGACGCAGGTTTGTTAATTAATGTGACGGCTGACTCGGTGGTTCGTCTATTGCCATCGCTCAATATTACCCAGGCTGATGTGGATACCCTGGTTGACCGTTTGAGTGATGTGATTACCCGTTTCCTGGGAAAGTAATATGAGTTTGAGACACTATTTGCAATTCAGCGATTTAAATCGCGAGGAGTATGAATATCTCTTCGCACGTACACGCTGGATTAAAGAGCGGTTCAAGTCCTATCAGCAATATTGGCCGCTGGTAGACCGCACGTTGGTGATGATTTTTGAAAAAGCCAGTACACGTACACGTCTGTCGTTTGAAGCCGGTATGCAACAACTCGGTGGAGCGGCTATTTACCTGAATACGCGTGACTCCCAGTTAGGTCGTGGCGAGCCGGTTGAAGATGCGGCGCAGGTGATCTCGCGCATGAGCGACATCGTCATGATCCGTACCTTTGAGCAGAGCATCGTCGAACGCTTTTCGACGTACTCACGGGTGCCGGTGATCAACGGGTTAACCAACGAATACCACCCTTGTCAGATTCTGGCCGATATCTTTACCTATCACGAACATCGTGGCGATCTGCGCGGCAAAACCGTGGCCTGGATTGGTGATGCGAACAATGTCTGTAACACCTGGTTGCAGGCGGCACGCATTCTGGACTTTAAGGTGAATGTTTCAACGCCGCCAGGCTATGAACTCGATACGGCACTGGTTGGCGATTATGGCAGCCACTTCGAAGTTTTTGCCGATCCGATGGACGCGGCTCGTGGCGCAGATCTCGTGACCACTGATGTCTGGACCTCTATGGGTTTCGAGGCAGAGAATGAGGAACGTCTGAAAGACTTTGCTGACTGGCAAGTGGATGATGACATGATGGCAGTTGCCAACCCGGGCGCGCTATTCATGCATTGCCTGCCGGCGCACCGTGGTGAAGAAGTTACGGCAACCGTGATCGATGGGCCGCAGAGCGTGGTGTGGGATGAAGCAGAGAATCGTCTGCACGTGCAGAAGGCATTGATGGAATTTTTATTGCTAGGTCGGGTTGACTGATCTGGTGTGGTTTTGTTTTTAACATTGAGCGGAAAGCAGCAATGAGCGATATCAAAAAAGTAGTGTTGGCCTATTCAGGTGGTCTGGATACATCCGTGATTCTGAAGTGGCTGCAAGATACCTATGGCTGTGAAGTCGTTACTTTTACAGCCGATCTGGGCCAGGGTGAAGAACTCGAGCCAGCACGCGCCAAGGCATTGAAGCTTGGCATCAAGCCGAAGAACATCTTTATTGATGATCTGCGTGAAGAGTTTGTACGTGACTTCGTGTTCCCGATGTTCCGTGCCAATACCGTCTATGAAGGCGAGTACCTGCTGGGCACGTCGATTGCACGCCCACTGATTGCCAAACGTCTGATCGAGATTGTGAACAAGACAGGTGCTGATGCAATCTGTCATGGCGCTACCGGTAAGGGTAATGACCAGGTGCGTTTTGAGCTGGGCGCCTATGCGCTTAAGCCAGGCGTTAAGGTGATTGCACCGTGGCGTGAGTGGGATCTGCTTTCGCGCGAGAAGCTGATGAACTATGCCGAGTCGCATGGCATTCCAATTGATATGAAGCACAAGAAGGGCGGCTCACCCTATTCGATGGATGCCAACCTGCTGCACATCTCATTTGAAGGCCGTCACCTGGAGGACCCAGCGGCCGAAGCTGAAGAGTCGATGTGGCGCTGGACGGTGTCGCCAGAGAAGGCACCAAACAAAGCGGAATACATTGATATCCAGTACGCTAAGGGTGACCCGGTTGCCATCAACGGTAAGAAGATGAAGCCGCATGAGATTCTGGCATTGCTTAACCAATTAGGTGGCAAGCACGGTATCGGCCGCCTCGACCTGGTTGAAAACCGGTACGTAGGTATGAAGTCGCGCGGCTGTTACGAAACCCCTGGCGGTACGATTCTGCTCAAGGGTCACCGTGCCATTGAATCGATTACCCTGGATCGTGAAGTCGCGCACCTCAAAGACGATCTGATGCCACGTTACGCCAGCCTGATTTATAACGGTTACTGGTGGAGCCCGGAACGTCAGGCGCTGCAAACCCTGATTGATCACACGCAAGAGCATGTCAACGGCAGTGTTCGCTTGAAGCTCTACAAGGGTAATGTCATTGTGGTTGGCCGTGACTCGAAGCACGATTCACTGTTCGATCCGACGATTGCTACCTTTGAAGACGATGCCGGTGCCTATGATCAGAAGGATGCTGGCGGCTTTATCAAGCTGAATGCCCTGCGTATGCGTATCGGCGCTAACCGCGACGCACGTAAGGCACCTAAGGCTGACGTGAAGAAGTCTGCTGCCAAGAAGCCTGTTGCTAAAAAGACAGCAGTTAAGACTTCGCCTAAAGCTGCGTCGCGCAAGAAGGCATAATCATGGAAGGTACCCTGTTCGGCTTTAATGAAGAGCAAATCGCTGACTTCATGACGACGTACGGTGTAGCAGCATTCATTCTTTTTATGCTGTTTATCATCGGTGAAATTGCGTTCAAGTCTAAAGCTGGTAAAACGGGTACCGCCGTACTGTTTTTTGTACTGGCATTTGGCATGGTAGGTTTTATTGCCAAAAGCATCATCCAGAAAATGTGGGGAATCTAAATGGCTCAATACGATAACGTTTCAGTAGTAAAAGCAGCAAATGTGTACTTTGATGGCAAGTGCGTTAGCCATACTGTTCAGTTTGCCGATGGTACTAAAAAGACAGTGGGAGTGATTTTGCCTTCGTCGCTGACTTTTAATACAGGCGCTCCGGAAATCATGGAAGGCGTGGGTGGTTCTTGCCGCGTGCGACTCAAGGGTGAATCAGACTGGAAGACTTACGGTGCTGGCCAGTCATTCGATGTGCCGGGCAACTCGTCGTTTGAAATTGCTTGCGACGAGCCATATCACTACGTTTGTCACTTTGGTTGATTGCCATGCCCAGTTTCGATATTACGTCTGAAGTCGATATGCCATCGCTGAAAAATGCGGTGGATGTTGCTAATCGCAAAATCACCAATCGTTATGATTTCAAAGGGTCGGATGCGCACGCCGAGCTGAACGAAAAAGATAAAACGATTACGCTGCATGGCGATAACGATTTCCAGCTGGATCAGATGCAGGGCATTCTGTTGCCTGAAATGACCAGCAAATCGATCGACGTTCGCTGCCTGGAGCATGGTTCGGTGCAGAAGGTTGGCGGCAATAAGGTCAAACAGGAGCTGAAAGTACGCGTTGGTATCGAGCAGAACACGTCTAAAAAGATCGTGGCAATGCTCAAGGATTCCAAAATGAAGGTTCAGGCCTCGATTCAAGGTGAGGCGGTACGGGTGACCGGAGCCAAGCGGGACATTCTGCAGGAAGCAATTGCGCTCGTTAAAGAGGGCATCAAGGATGTACCACTGCAGTTTGGTAACTTCCGAGAGTAAATAAGGGGCGCTACGGCGCCCTTTTTTATGCCATGGCGATTACACCCGATATTCTGAGAATGGCTTTTGCCGGGTTGGCTCCCGGTGCGCAACCCGGCGTGCCCGGTATCACCGAGGTCGTGGATGAGCCTGTCCCCGAGGAGATCCGTCAGCGCCTGGTGAGCGGCAGAAAGCCTGCAGCCGTGCTGATCCCGATTTTGCAGTCATCCTCCGGTGCGCCTTTGCGCCTGCTTTTGACCCAACGTACCGCGCATTTGCGGGATCATGCCGGCCAGATCAGTTTTCCCGGTGGGGGGCTTAACCCCGGAGAGCCTCCTTTGGCAGGGGCGCTGCGTGAAGCAGAGGAGGAGATTGGACTGGATCCGGGTCGGGTAGATATCTTTGGTCAGATGCCCCAGTACCATACGGGTACGGGCTTTTCAGTATCGCCATTGATCGGGTTTGTGCAAACGCCTTGTGATCTGGTGCCTGATGCCGGGGAAGTGGCCGAAATTTTTGATGTGCCGCTTGATTTCATCCTTGATCCGCGCAATATGCGTCAGGAAACCCGATTTTACCGAGGCGCCTGGCGTAGTTTTCTGGCCGTACCCTGGTCAGGCTACTACATCTGGGGGGCGACTGCCGGCATGCTGGCGCAGTTGTCCCGTATTGTCCGGGCGGCGAATGAGCGATAAAAGATTGCTTAATCTATGCCTGGATATGATATCTTGAGAGAACATAGCGATGGCCAGATCCATTGTGGTTCTGGCATCCAAACGGACTGACAGGCTTTTAGATCTATGAAACTCGTTGTACTGATTTTGGCGTTGCTGATCGAACAGGTTCGCCCATTACCTTATGCCCGTTTTGTGGGTGCACCGCTCACACGTCTGTCGAATTGGGTTGAGGGTGTTTTTGATTCCGGTAATCGCCAGCATGGCTTTATGGCCTGGTTGTTGATCGTGGGGGGTGGTGTGCTCCTGGCAACTATGCTCGATCTGGTGCTTTCCAGTATCAACATCCTGCTTGGTATGGCTTTCAGCGTCCTCGTGCTGTACCTGACCCTGGGTTTCCGTCAATTCAGTCATTCCTTTACGGCGGTGAATGAAGCACTGCAAATGGAGGATGTGCCTGCCGCGCGCAAAGCCATGAAGGCATGGAACAGCGAATGCCCTGATCAGGCCAGCTCGGATGAAATTGCCCGTCTGGCTATTGAGACAGGTGTGCTGGCGTCTCACCGCCATGTTTTTGGTGTGCTTGCCTGGTTTGTGGTGTTTGGTCCGGTCGGAGCGGTGTTCTATCGACTTTCCGCATTTCTGGCCACGCACTGGAACGGTAGCGATCGTAAAGATGAAGAACTGGTGGGTGAGCATGCTGCCGAGGAAGTCCAGGTTAAGCGTCGCCAGTTTGGCGCATTTGCCCGTCAGGCATTTGCACTGGTGGATTGGTTGCCGGCTCGCATGACGGCGGTAGCCTTTGCCATTGTGGGTAATTTCGAAGATGCGTTGTATTGCTGGCGTGAACAGGCCAATAGCTGGCGTGATCACACCGCGGGTGTCATTGTGGCAGCCGGTGCCGGTGCTCTGGGTGTAAAACTGGGTGGGCCGTTGAGTCCTTCGCCCATCATTGACGACGAAACAGTTTCTGACCGTCCCGAAATCGGGGTGGGGGAAGAAGCAACGCCGGCTGCATTGCCATCGGCAATCGGATTAGTCTGGCGTGCTTTGATTTTGTGGGTAATACTACTCGCAGTTGTAGGGCTTGCCGCTTGGGTAGGCATTTGATTCATAAAAAACCAAATATAGGTTGGGAGACAGAAGCATGAGCAAAGACGTTGTTGTATTGAGTGCAGTCCGTTCCGCTATTGGCGCTTTTGGTGGTGCCCTTGCCGATATGGAGCCGTGTGAACTGGCCGGCGCTGTAATGAAAGAAGCTGTGGGTCGTTCAGGTGTCGATCCAAAAGCCATTAACTACGTAACAGTTGGCACGACGATGCCTACTGATTCCCGTTATGCCTATGTCTCCCGCGTTGCTTCCATCCAGGCTGGCCTGTCGATGGACTCGGTTGCCATGCAGGTAAGCCGTCTGTGTGCTTCGGGTCTGCAGGGTATTGTGACCACCGCCCAGAACATCATGCTGGGCGATGCTGATTACGGTATCGGCGGTGGTGTTGAAGTGATGTCAAAAGCCTCGTACATGCTACCTGCACTGCGTTCTGGCGCACGTATGGGTGACACCAAGGCGATCGACAGCATGGTCTCCGTACTGACTGACCCGTTTGGCGTTGGCCACATGGGTATTACAGCTGAAAACCTGGCCGCCAAGCATGGCATCACGCGTGAAGCGCAGGATGCGTTTGCGGTTGAATCCCAGCGTCGTGCAGCTGCTGCTATCGATGCGGGTCACTTCAAGTCGCAGATCATGCCGATCGTTAAGCAAACCCGTAAGGGTGAGGTTGTTTTCGACACCGACGAACACGTCAAGCGCGGCACGACCATGGAATCGCTGGGCAAGATGAAGCCAGCTTTCAAGAAAGAGGGCGGCACGGTTACTGCTGGTAATGCATCCGGCATCAACGATGGTGCAGCCTTCTTCGTGCTGGCCGATGCGGCTGTAGCTGCCAGTGCCGGCCACAAGCCTATGGCCCGTCTGGTTTCGTACGCCGTTGCCGGTGTGCCAAACCATGAAATGGGCGAAGGTCCGATCCCCGCTACGCAGTTTGCGCTTAAGAAGGCTGGCCTGAAGCTGGATCAGATGGACGTCATTGAGTCGAATGAAGCCTTTGCTGCACAGGCATTGTCGGTTATGAAGGTTCTGGGTCTGGATCCTGCCAAGACCAACCCGAATGGTGGTGCTATTGCTCTGGGTCACCCAGTGGGTTGCTCGGGTGCATTCATTGCTACCAAGGCTATCTACGAACTGCAACGCGTCGGCGGCAAGTATGCGCTGGTCACCATGTGTATCGGTGGCGGTCAGGGTATTGCCGTAATTTTCGAACGTTGCTAATTTAGCTGCGCGTCGAATAAACCGCCCTCCGGGGCGGTTTTTTTATTGCCGCGATTTATTTTCGATCAGCAAACGGCGAATCAGTTCCAGTCGCGTTGCGCTTGCCGTGCCGGCTTTCACCGCATTGATAAAAGCGCAGTCCGGTTCATTCAGGTGCCGGCAATCGCGGAAACGGCAGTCCCCCAGATGTGGCCTGAATTCAGGAAAGGCCAGTAGGATCTGTTCGTCCGTTAGGTGCGATAGGCCAAATACCTGTAGTCCGGGTACATCGATGATGGTGGTGTTGTCGCCTTGCAGGTAAGCCTGCACCGTCGTCGTTGTGTGCCGCCCCGTATCGAGGTAGTGAGAGATCTCACCAATGGTTGCTTTGGCGTCAGGGACGAGGGCGTTAATCAGGGAGGATTTTCCCATCCCGGATTGTCCGGTCAGCACAGTCGATTGTCCGATGATCATCGAGCGCAATTCATCCATACCCTGGCCGTCAAGGGTGGAGGTATGAAGAACCGGGATGCCGATATTGGCAAAGGGGGCGACGAGCTCTTCTGCTTTAGGTAATAGATCAACCAGATCGGCCTTGTTAAGCAGGATCGTGAACCCGATATCGTCTGCAGCGCAGGCCACCTGGCAACGCGAGAGTAGTTCCGGGTCAAAGGAGGGCTCTGTCGCCACCACAAACCAGACTTGAGTCACATTGGCCGCAATGGCCTTGTCTTTGAACTGGTCGGAACGACGGAATAGATTGATGCGAGGTTCTGTATTGTCGATCACCGCTTGTGGCTGGGTAACATCGCCAGAGTTATCCAGATCGGTCAGGTTCACCAGATCATTGACCGCAACCTCATGCTTCTTGCCACGGGCGATGCAATGCCAGAGTTTGCCTTCAGCATCCCGGGCAACGTAGTGTCTGCCATGGCTGGCAATGATGCGGGCGGTGAAGCTATGGCTCATGATTGGCGCATCGCTTGAGAATTGAGGTGAGCAATACGCAGTGTTGCGGGCGGATGGCTGTCATGAAACAGCGAATACAAAGCATCAGGGGTGAGCGTAGCGGCGTTCTCACGATACATAGTGATCAGCGCGTTGATAAGTTCTTGCGCGCTGCTGTGTCGTGCTGCATAGGCATCTGCTTCATATTCGTGTTTGCGCGAAAGTGCATTGCTGAGGGGCGTAAGCGGCAGCAGGCAGAGCGGCATGGCCAGACTGAATAGCGCTAGGGCGGTAGCCGGGTTTGCATTATTCACACCAAGCGCCTGATAGAACCAGTCTGCATGCAGCAGTTGAAAGAGGGCCCAGAGTAAAGCCAGTGAAATGCCGGCCATGAGAACCAGACGTTTTTGCAGATGTTGACACTGGTAGTGCCCGATCTCGTGAGCGAGTACAGCTTCAAGTTGCGCCGGGGTGAGTTGTTCGATCAGGGTGTCAAACAATACAATGCGACGGTTTTTGCCAAAGCCGGTGAAGTAGGCGTTGGCATGGGCCGATCGTTTGGACCCATCCATGACAAATAGTCCGGCAGCACTGAAACCACACCGTTGCAGCAGTGCATCCAGTTTCTCTTTGTGTGCGCTGTCAGGCATGGGGCTGAATTTATTGAACAGTGGGGCAATAACGACCGGATAGATAAATAGCAGCAGCGCATTGAAAACCATCCAGCCCAACCAGGCCCAGAGCCAACTTAAGGGTGATGCCAGTTCTAGCAGCCAGAGGATTAAAGAAAGTAGGGGTAGGGCAATGACCAGGCTGACGACTGCATTGCGGAGCAGATCGGTGATGAAGAGGGCTGGCGTCATCCGGTTGAAGCCAAAGCGGGCTTCCAGTTTGAACTGGCGGTAAATGCTCAAGGGTAGATCGATGATCCCTGATGCTAGGCCAAGGCTGATCAGAAAGACCAGGCCGGTGAGCAATCCTGAGCCTTCTCCGGTGATGTTGATAGCCAGGGTATACAGCCAGTTAATGCCGCCACCAAGGGTAAGTACTAACAGCCATGTCGTATCAATCACCAGACTCCATTGTGTCAGGCTGATTTTGGCGCAGGTGTAGGCGGCAGCTTTCTGATGGGCTTCTAGGCTAATCACTGTCTTGAACGCTTCAGGCACTTGAGGCCGATTGCGTTGCGCGGCGTTAGCCTGACGGGCGCCGAGCCATAATTTGATGCAGAGATTGGCGGCAACAAGTGCCAGAAAAACGAGGGTGATATCAGACATGAGACCGTAAATAAGGGTGGTTGAATATGACACAATGTTGCATCTTAAGGCATTACATCAGAAGGGTGCGCGGGTATGGCGATTGATCAAAGACGGCTGGTCTGGCTGGATATGGAAATGACGGGGCTTAATCCCGATACGGACACCATTCTGGAACTGGCCATGGTGGTAACCGATGCCGATTTGAACGTGATTGCCGAGTCTGACGCCTGGGCGGTGCATCAGTCCGATGATGTATTGGCCGGTATGGATGAGTGGAATACGCGCACGCATGGGGCTTCGGGTCTAAGCGCTCGCGTTAAGGCGTCTGCGCAGGATATGCGGGCTGTTGAACTGGCAGCAATCGACTTTATGCAGGCCTGGGTAGGTAAAGGCATTAGTCCGATGTGTGGTAACTCGATATGTCAGGATCGTCGGTTTATGGCGCGTTATATGCCGGAACTGGTCAGCTGGTTCCATTACCGCAATCTGGATGTGAGTACGATTAAAGAGTTGTGTCGCCGCTGGCGACCGGATTTGTCTGCGAAGGTTAATAAAACCGGGGCGCATACGGCATTGGCAGATATCCACGAGTCGATTGAAGAGCTACGCTTCTACCGTACGCACTTTATCAAGGCTGAGGCGAACTAGGCGTTGCACGTACGTACAGCGTGTAACGTTCAGCCCGTGTGCCACGGCGGTGGCCGGCCCAAACTTTTTCAGCCGTTTCCCAGCCTTTAGGCAGCTTTGTCTCGTGATTTTTGCCCGAGCTTTCGGTCAGCAGTAAACGACAGCTCGCTGCAGCTTTGAGTGCGCTGCGCGGCATTGCGCGCTGGAGTTGGTAACTGAGTGCGGCGCGTGCATCGTCATTGACCTGGTAGGTTGCAATACAGCCAGAAGGATCAATTTGCTGAGCGAGTTGATTGCCCATTCGGGTAAATGACATACCGTGATCTAGCCATGGTGACCACAGTGCGACGACCAGTGCCCAGACGAGGGTGATGCCGGTAAACCAGTGCTGGATACCACGTACCGGTGAGCGCGGAATATTGCGCATCAATACAAACCAGCCAATGGTGAGCAGAAAGGCGATTGATGGTGGCAAGACCGTTAATGGGGTAGTAAAGCCTGGTTCCAGCCTGTTGACTGTTTGTGCCAGATGCTCAGGCCAGCCAAAGTGGATGGCGCACCAGCCCAGCCAGACGAAGCCAGCAGTAATACTGAACAGCGTCAGGGTAAAGGCGTCCAGCAGATTGGCTGCGCCCCGACGTAAATGAGCTACCGAAGCAGTAGCGAGCAGCAGGATGGGTACGAGCAAGACCAGGCTCTTTGAGGGGCGTGCAGCCGAAAGACTGACCTGTATGCCTAGGGCGACGATTAAAACGGTAAAGGGGACGATGACTTCGTGTCGCATGAAGGAGCGGCGGCGACGCCAGAGCGTCCAGGCGGCAATAGGCCACGCCGGCCAGGTTGTCCAGGCAAGCAATTTGATGAAGCTCAACAGGTGCGGTGGTATTTCTGACAGGTTGCGCAGGGTGGACGTGGGCCAGATGGCTTCCATCAGCGCTTTGCCATTGGTATCACCAAAGGCTGCGGCATGCATAAACCAGAAGAGCCCAATCACCAGACCCAGCATGAGGGCAACCAGGGTATTGAGGCGCAACTGGGGTTTAATCAGAAACTGCCCCAGTAATACAAGCACCAGGGGAATTGCGATACAAAGCCCGCCAGACAGGATGGTGACACCAAGGCCTAGTGCGGCGAGCAGCGAGCCTGGCGTTACGCGCTCGAATCGAATCTGACAGACGCCCCAAAAGAACAGGGCGTAACCAGTCATGATCGCCAGGTCAGGCTGTGTTTCGTGGGCGCTGAGCATCAGGCCCGGCGCACTGAGTGCCAGGAAGGGCAGTATGCGTGCATCATCGTTGGCCAGTGTTTGCCCGGCCGTTTTATAGAGTGCGTAAACCGTGGTCCCGACCCAGAACAGGTTACCGATACGTGCAGCATCCGGCAGCGACAGGAAAAAACTGAAGGGCCAGGCGATGAGGGCGTTCACCCAGTAATAGAGTGGCGATTGATTCCAGGCTTCCCCCTGAAAGCTTGGTACCAGCCAGCTGCTGCCATTAAGTAGGCTGGCAATAATGCCGAATTGTTCTGCGTCGTCGCCCCGCCAGGGATCCCGACCGAGCAGGCCGGGCAATAGCATGATCAGCGCCAGACAGATGGCTACCGGCCAACCCATCAGTAAGGGCTGACGGGAATAAGTGCTCCAGCGAACTGGGGCATCCGGTTTGGCTGAAGGCGGGGTGGGTCTGAGATCAAGAATGGACATAATGTGCCGATTGTAAGGCGACTAAAGCAAAAGGGCAGCCTAAGCTGCCCTTTGATCTTTCGATACTTGCGAAGGTCTTAGGCAGACTTGCGCAGGCCGCCGAACTTCTGACGGAACTTCTCGACGCGACCGGCTGTATCAACAATCTTCTGCTTGCCAGTGTAGAACGGGTGGCAGTTCGAGCAGACTTCAATGTGCAGCGGCTTGTTCATGGTCGAACGGGTCGTGAACTTCTCACCACAGGAGCAGGTGACTTCGATATCGTTGTATTCGGGGTGGGTGCCAGACTTCATTTGAAAGAATCCTAGTTTTAGTTACACCGATCCGGCGATTGTGGCGGGATCACTTAAGCTTTAAATTATCGCTGAATTTTCAAGCAATTGCAATGGCTTTATTAGCCGCGGCGCATGGCATCGAAGAATTCGGCGTTGTTCTTGGTAGAACGGACCTTGTCGAGCAGGAACTCCATGGCTTCGAGGTCGTCCATCGGGTAGAGCAGCTTGCGCAGTACCCAGATCTTTTGCAGGATTTCCTGTGGAATAAGCAGTTCTTCGCGACGGGTGCCCGAGCGATTGACGTTGATCGATGGATACAGACGTTTTTCCGACATCTTGCGATCCAGATGGATCTCCATGTTGCCGGTGCCCTTGAATTCTTCGTAGATCACGTCATC
>ERZ1034361.224-NODE-224-length-41304-cov-4.782085_pt1 | contig 41304 bp, 43 predicted proteins | sample MGYA00520617_ERZ1034361 | MGnify/ENA primary metagenome ERZ1034361 (study PRJEB33736, sample SAMEA104284507) | Azolla filiculoides | biome: Urban; feature: Water surface; material: Ditch water | place: Netherlands | collected 2015-10-28 | depth 0-0.1 m ...
CGCCCGTAACTTCCACTGGCAATGTCCTGCATGTAACGCATGGGAAGCCTTACCTCCAGAACCAAAAGAAACCGCCGCATGAGCAAAAATATATTAGATCGTAAAATCGTCGTAGCACTTGATTTTGCAGAAGCAAAACAAGCACTAAACTTTACAAAACAACTCGACCCCAATCTTTGCCGAGTCAAAGTCGGTAAAGAACTTTTCACCGCAGCAGGCCCTCAATTAATAGAGGCTTTAATCAAACAAGGTCACGGTGTATTTTTAGATCTAAAATTTCACGACATTCCAACAACCGTGTCAAAAGCCTGCGAAGCAGCAAGTCGATTAGGGGTGTGGATGCTGAATGTGCACGCTTCTGGCGGACTGGCAATGATGGAAGAAGCTAAGAACGGAGTTGCGCGCTCTGGTCACGACCCACTACTTATCGCGGTAACTGTATTGACGAGCATGAATCAAGCCATGCTCAATCAAGTGGGTGTAGCTGGAGATTTAACTGATCAAGTTCTCAATCTGGCACAACTCACGAAACAGGCAGGTTTGGATGGTGTTGTTTGCTCAGCAGCTGAAGCAGGATTGCTCAGAAAAGCACATGGTTCAGATTTTTGTTTAGTCACACCAGGCATCCGCCCTATTGATGCAAGCTTAGATGATCAATCTCGCGCTGTTACACCCGAACATGCGATTAAGTTGGGCTCAAATTACCTCGTTATTGGCCGCCCGATCACCAAGGCCGAAAATCCATTAAAAGCACTTGAGGAAATCAACAAAAGTATTAAATATAATTAATTTAACACACTGATTTTAAATTAATATTTACTTTTAAACTACTACGGCAGTATTAAAAAAATAATATTAGCCTGTGTCGTGTTTTTTGGTTTTGCCGTAAATGCATTTGCAGCAGTTAATCTCAACACCGCCACTGCGGAACAACTTGAATCACTAAGTGGGGTTGGCCCAGCAAAAGCTCAAAAAATTGTGGAATACAGGAAGAAAAACGGGAATTTCAAAACCGTTGATGAGCTTAATAATGTCCCTGATTTTGGAAATAAAACTCTGCAGAAACCAAACTCGAGTTAACTGTGACGGATACCGCCAAAACAGCCCGTACCGCAAAGCCCATGGAAAAACCAAAGAAATAATCAAGGCTTAAATATCCATAAAAAAAGCCCGCAATGTGCGGGCTTTTTTAGACTTAAGGCCTACTTAACTTTCATCCCGGCCTGAGCACCAACATCTGGAGACAAGATGAACGGCCCACCGTGCTCATCGCTTGCAGCAAGCACCATACCTTCGGACATCCCAAACTTCATTTTACGTGGCGCAAGATTAGCGACCATCACTGTTAATCGCCCGACCAAAGTCGCCGGATCATATGCAGACTTGATACCAGCAAACACCTGACGTGGTTTTTCTTCACCAATATCCAAACTCAAACACAAGAGCTTTTCAGCACCCTCTACATGCTCGGCATTGACGATCTTCGCAATACGTAAATCGACTTTAGTAAAATCATCGATTGATATGTAATCACCTGCATTTTCAGATACTGCTGGCGCTGAATTAACAGGAGGCGCAGCAGCTTGTTGCAAACTTTCTTTATTGGCTTCAGTCATGGCTTCAATATGTTTCGGATCTATTCTAGTAATTAAATGGTTGTATTCATTAATCGTATGACCATCAATGAATGAATCGTTGACGCTAGTCCATATTAATGGAGCAATATTTAAGAACTTTTCAATATTAGTGGCCAAATCTGGCAATGCCGGCTTCAAATATAGCGTAAGCAAACGGAACATTTCCAATGCACTAGAGCAATCCGCATGCAATTTAGCTTGTGGGGCGTCCCCTTCTTGCTTAGACACGACCCAAGGTGCAGCTTCAGCAACATCAGCGTTAGCCAAATCAGCCAAACGCATAATTTCACGCAATGCACGGCTATAATCTCGCGCCTCATAAGCTTTTGCAATTTCCGGTGCTGCTGCTTTAATGATTTCTACAACAGCGTGATTTTTAACTGATACTAATTTCCCAGCAAATCGTTTATTAATGAATCCTGCTGTACGGCTAGCAATATTGATGTATTTACCCACCAAATCACTATTCACGCGCGCAACAAAATCTTCAAGATTCAAGTCAATGTCTTCCATACTGCCATTTAACTTAGCTGCATAGTAATAACGTAAATACTCTGGATTCTTAATGTGATCTAAATAACTACGTGCCGTAATAAAAGTGCCGCGAGACTTAGACATTTTCTCGCCATTCACAGTTAAGAAACCATGCGAGAAGACTTGGGTTGGCTTACGGTAGCCCGAATACTCAAGGGTTGCAGGCCAGAACAAAGCATGGAAATACAAAATATCTTTACCAATAAAATGATAAAGCTCTGTTTTAGAATCCGCTTTCCAATACTCGTCAAAATCTAGACCATTTTTAGCACATAGATTTTTAAAACTCGCCATATAACCGATAGGCGCATCCAACCAAACGTAGAAATACTTGCCGGGTGCGTCAGGAATTTCAAAACCGAAATAAGGTGCATCGCGAGAGATATCCCAATCAGATAGTTTATTCTCGCCCGCCTCGCCTATCCATTCGTTCATCTTATTGGCAGCTTCTTGCTGCAAGGTGCCTGAGCGTGTCCAAGCGCGTAAGAAATCGCCACATTCTGAGAGCTTAAAGAAATAATGTTCAGTCTCTTTACGTACAGGTGCTGCACCAGAAACGGCTGAGAATGGATTAATTAACTCGGTTGGATTGTAAGTTGCGCCACAGACTTCACATGAGTCACCGTACTGATCTTTGGCATGACACTTAGGACATTCGCCTTTGATAAAACGGTCAGGTAAGAACATATTTTTAACAGGATCATAAAACTGTTCAATCGTCTTAGTTGCAATCTTGCCGTTTGCTTTAAGTGATTTATAAATCCCACTTGCAAGCTCTTTGTTTTCAGGCGAGTTTGTTGAATAGTAATTGTCGAAATCAACTAAGAATTCAGTAAAGTCTGCGTAATGCTCTTTGTGTACCTTAGCAATCAGCGCTTCTGGCGTAATGCCCTCTTTCTCAGCACGCAGCATAATAGGTGTGCCATGCGTGTCATCCGCACAAACATAATGCACAGTACTGCCCTGCATCTTTTGAAAGCGCACCCAAATATCTGTTTGAATATATTCAACTAAATGCCCCAAATGGATACTTCCATTAGCGTAAGGCAATGCAGATGTGACCAGAATTTTACGGCTCATAAGAACTATCTATACTTAAAAATTAATTAATACGTGCATTTTAACAAATGACGCGCCCTTTCACATGCGTTAAAATTACCCTATTGTTTTACTCAAGAATTACCTCAAGGAATTTTAGATGGCCATTTCAGAAAATAATGTTCAAGACGCACTTAAAAACCTAATCGATCCTAATACTGGTGCAGACTTTATCAGTAGTAAATCAGCAAAAAATATCCAAATTAACGGTAATGATATTTCCGTCGACATCGTACTTGGCTATCCAGCCAAAAGTGTAATTAATGAGATCAAGAGTCTTGTTGAAACACAATTAAAAACGATTGCTGATGTAGGGTCTATTAACGTCAACATCGGCAGCAGAATTGTTGCGCATAGCGCACAACGCGGCGTTCAATTGCTACCTAACGTCAAAAATATTATTGCTATTGCCTCTGGTAAAGGTGGTGTTGGCAAATCAACAACAGCGGTCAATATTGCTTTAGCTCTTGCTGAAGAAGGTGCTAACGTAGGCATACTGGATGCTGACATCTACGGCCCTAGCCAACCACAAATGTTAGGCATTTCTGGTCGTCCTGATAGCGCGGATGGAAAAAGCATAGAACCTATGCAAGCACACGGTATTCAAGCAATGTCTATCGGTTTCTTAGTTGATACAGATACACCAATGGTATGGCGTGGCCCAATGGTCACAGGCGCGCTAGAACAATTATTACGTGACACACGCTGGAAAGATTTAGATTACTTAATTATCGATTTACCCCCTGGCACAGGCGACATCCAACTTACACTCGCCCAAAAAGTACCAGTCACCGGCGCAATCATCGTAACAACACCACAAGACATTGCTTTGTTAGATGCACGCAAAGGCTTAAAAATGTTTGAAAAAGTAGGCATCCCTATTTTAGGAATCGTCGAAAACATGAGCACGCATATTTGTTCAAAATGCGGCCATGAAGAACATATTTTTGGTGCGGGCGGTGGGGCTGCCATGTGTAAAGACTACAACGTCGATTTATTGGGCTCACTCCCTTTAGACATTAGCATTCGTGAACAATCCGACACGGGCACACCAACTGTGATCGCTGAGCCTAACAGCAATATTGCGAATACTTACAAACAAATTGCTCGTTCAACTGCATCCAAGTTATCTCAGCTAGCCCTTGATCACAGCAGTAAATTCCCAAACATCGTCATTCAAAACACTTAATAAAAAAGCCCCGATTGGGGCTTTTTTATTACATTTTTATAATTTAAATCTTCACGCCATAACAATAAACATCAACACCATTTTTAGGCCTAATTAAAGTCGCAGGAATTGATACACCATTGCGCCAATCATTTACAGCATCTTGTTTACCAGCGCCAGTTACCAAGAAAATAACCTCTCTTGCATTACTTAAACGCTGCTGACTGACAGTGATTCTATTGGCTGGTGGCTTAGGTGCATTAAACACCGGTACAGCGTCTGCTGAATTATCGACAGCCTGACCTGGAAACAAACTTGCGGTATGCCCATCTTCACCCAAGCCCAATAAAACCAAATCAAAAGTAGCAACACCAGCAAGTGTATTCGCATAAGCTTTTGCGCCTTCGACATTACCAAGTTCAGCAGGAATATCATGAATTTGATGGGCTGGAATAGCCACATGATCTAACCAAGTAGTTCTAGCCATCAAACTATTACGTTCAACATCATTCACAGGCAAGCAACGATCATCATTATGAAATATATGCCATTTAGACCAATCCGCATCGGCATCTTTAAGTAAGGCATACACGCTTTTAGGCGTTGAGCCACCCGCTAAAACAATAGAAAAAGAGCCTCGCTCGGAAATTGCTTGTTGCGCGGCAGCAAGAATTCGATTCAAAGCTGCCTGATTGATTTCATCTTGCGTTTGAAATGTGTGCCAACGGCTGATTTGCTTTGTATTTTCTTGGTTTGTATTTTGCATCATGCAAAGCCTTCACGTTATAATTACGGGGTATTTAATAATGATTAAATTTAACCCGCCATCTTACCCAAAAGGACGACGGCATTCCACATCCTCATCAAGGAAAAATAATGAAACTTGCAATGATTGGCTTAGGCAAAATGGGTGGCAACATGACTACCCGCCTTTTACGCAGCGGTATTGAGGTAGTAGGTTACGATAGAAGTGTAGAAGTTGTTAGTCAGCTTGTTAAAAATGAAGGCATGATTGCAGCGACTAGCGTGCCTGATGCAGTTTCAAAACTTGGTGATGGTAAAGAAAAGCGTATCGTTTGGTTAATGCTACCAAGTGGCACACCAACTGAAATCCAAATTCAAGATCTTGCCCACATGCTTAGCAAGGGCGACATCATTATTGATGGCGGCAATTCTAATTACAAAGATAGTCAACGTCGTGGTGCATTTTTAGCAGAACGTGGTATCGGGTTCATGGACGCTGGAACATCTGGCGGCATTTGGGGCTTAGAAAACGGATACTGTTTAATGGTCGGTGCTACGCCTGAGGTTGCTAAAACAATCGAACCAATACTAATTGCACTTGCGCCAGCAAAAGATCGTGGTTGGGCGCATGTTGGTCCAATCGGTGCTGGCCACTTCACAAAAATGATCCATAACGGTATCGAATACGGCATGATGCAAGCCATGGCTGAAGGTTTAGATTTACTAAAAGGTAAAGAAGACTTAAATCTAGATTTAGCACAAATTACCGAATTATGGCGTCACGGCTCAGTTGTACGCAGCTGGCTACTTGATCTGACTGCTGATGCATTAAAAGAAGATCAGGAGCTTACCGCTGTTGCTCCTTACGTTGCAGATTCAGGCGAAGGTCGCTGGACTGTGATGGAATCAGTTGAACAAGGCGTTGCGGCACCAGTGTTGACACTTGCATTACAGGCTCGCTTCAGAAGTCAAGATGCCACTGGCTATAGCTATAAGTTGTTATCAATGATGCGTAATGGCTTTGGTGGCCACTTCGTTAAGTCTGTTGGTGATTAATCAATAAATTAGTTGTTCTTCCATATCAAAAAATTTCAGGAAATTTAAAGTAATGAGCAAAAAAATTGATCCTTGCACACTAGTTTTATTCGGCGCTAGTGGTAACTTAGCCCGTATTAAATTAATCCCAGGCTTATTTCATCTGGATGAAGCTGGTCGCTTAGATGATGACATGAAAATCTTATCTGTCGGTCGCGGTGAAGTTTCTGAAGAAGCTTGGCGTGCAGATATCAAAGGTATGCTGGATGCAAAGTTCAAGAATGGTTACGATCAAAAAGTGTTTGAACGCTTCATCAAACGTAATCATTACCATGCAAATCCACCAACTGATCCAAATGCTTTTGTAAAAATGAAAGATCGATTGAGTGATGAAAAATCATTCCCTCAAAACTTAGCGTACTTTTTATCAGTTCGCCCTACTGACTTCGCAACTGTCGTTGAACAATTGTCTGGCGTAGGTTTGCTGGATGAAAGCAAATATTGGCGCCGTGTACTCATTGAAAAACCATTTGGGACAGATTTAGCTAGCGCACAAGCATTACAAGCTGAGCTTACTAAGCATCTTAAAGAAAGTCAGATTTACCGTATCGACCACTACTTAGGTAAATCTGCCATTCAAAACATTATGCTCACGCGCTTCACTAATGCAATTTTTGAGCCGCTATGGAATAACGAACATATTGATCACATTCAAATCACCAACAATGAAACATTAGGCGTAGGCGAAAGAACTACGTTCTATGATGCAACTGGCGCGCTTCGAGACATGTTCCAAAGTCACCTATTGCAAACACTAGCTTTGGTTGCAATGGAAAAACCTAAGGATTTAAATCCTGAAAGCATACGTGCTGAAAAAATTAAATTACTGCAATCCATCCGCCCAATTGACGTTAACAACTTGAATAAGCAAGCTTTCCGTGCACAATATTCAGCTGGTCGCGTACAAGCTGGCGACGGTCATGCAGAAAAGGTACCAGGCTACTTAGAAGAGTTGAAACGTGATGGCGTAGATTCAAGCAGCACAGAAACTTACGCAGCAGTGAAGCTTTTCATCGACAACCCTCGCTGGAAAGGCGTGCCTTTTTATGTCCGCACTGCCAAGCGTCTACACGAAGGTAATACGGCAATTGCGATTCGCTTTAAAAAATCACCAATGCAACTAAATGATGACCAACATCAAAACTGGTTAATCATCAACATTCAACCACGTGAATGTGTGAAATTTGAAGTCGAATCAAAAATCCCAGGTTTAGATATCGCAACCCGTACATTAAGCATTGACGCGCCTCAGCGCCAAGCAGGCGATGAGTCAATTGATTCATACGAAACTTTGATGTTGAATTTAATGGAAGGTGATCCTTCACAATACCTACACATCAATGAAGTTGAAGCGCAATGGCGCTTAGTTGACCCAATTGTCAAAACTTGGGCAAATGATAAAACGCCATTACATCAATATCCTGCTGGAGATCGCGATCCAAAAGAGTCTAGCGTAATCTTTGAAGCTGAAGATCAATTCTGGCGCTATAGCATTGAATTAGGTGGCGACAAACACTAAGCCTGATACGCTTAGAATTTCGCCTAAAAAACATTAAATTGCCTACGTGATTTTTGTCAGTAAAATGGCATAATGCGTGGGCATTTTAATTTTATTAAATTTGATTTCTTTAATTTGAATAGTTGAGTAAAAGATGAGCATAAAATCGGATAAGTGGATACGTCGCATGGCTGAGCAACATGGCATGATTGAGCCATTTGAGCCTAAGCAAGTCAAAACAAATGCAGCTGGCGAACGTCTTGTTTCTTACGGCACTTCTAGCTACGGTTATGACATCCGTTGCTCAAAAGAATTTAAGCTTTTTACCAATCTCAATAGCACAATCGTTGATCCAAAGAACTTCGATCCAAATTCGTTTGTAGAAGTAAATGCAGATTACTGCATTATTCCTCCAAACTCTTTTGCTTTAGCACGCACTGTTGAATACTTCCGTATTCCACGTAACGTTTTGACTGTTTGCCTAGGCAAATCAACTTATGCTCGTTGCGGCATTATCGTTAACGTCACACCTTTCGAGCCAGAGTGGGAAGGTTATGTAACGCTAGAATTTAGTAACACCACTCCGCTTCCAGCAAAAATTTATGCTAATGAAGGCTGTGCGCAAGTACTGTTCTTTGAAGCAGACGAAGATGACATTTGTGAAACAAGTTACAAAGACCGTGGCGGTAAGTATCAAGGCCAAGTCGGCGTGACATTGCCTAAAATCTAGGCATCAGAATAAGGTTACTCAATGAAATTTAGATTTCCAATTGTCATCATTGACGAAGATTTCCGCTCTGAAAACTCTTCGGGTCTTGGCATTCGAGTGCTTGCAAAAGCAATTGAAGAAGAAGGCTTTGAAGTATTAGGCGTCACCAGCTACGGTGACCTCACTTCATTTGCACAACAACAAAGTCGTGCATCAGCCTTTATTTTATCGATTGACGATGAAGAAATCGTAGAAGAAAAACCAGAAGCAATTGAGCAACTACGTACTTTTGTAACTGAAATTCGTTATCGCAACGAAGAAATTCCTATTTTCTTACACGGTGAAACACGGACTTCACGTCACATTCCAAATGATGTTTTGCGTGAACTACACGGTTTCATCCATATGAATGAAGACACGCCGGAGTTTGTAGCGCGTTTAATCATTCGTGAAGCAAAAGCTTACTTGGACAGCCTGCCACCGCCATTCTTTAAAGCACTGACGCACTATGCAGCTGATGGCTCTTACTCATGGCACTGCCCAGGTCACTCAGGTGGCGTAGCATTCTTAAAATCACCAGTTGGCCAAATGTTTCACCAATTCTTTGGTGAAAACATGCTTCGCGCTGACGTTTGTAACGCCGTAGATGAACTTGGTCAACTACTTGACCATACTGGCCCTGTCGCTGCTTCAGAAAGAAACGCAGCACGCATTTACAACTGTGATCATTTATATTTCGTAACCAATGGCACATCAACGTCAAACAAGATTGTTTGGAACTCAACTGTTGCACCAGGCGATATCGTTGTTGTCGATCGTAATTGTCATAAATCAGTGTTGCATTCAATCATTATGACTGGTGCTATTCCAGTGTTTTTGATGCCAACACGCAACCATTTCGGCATTATCGGCCCGATTCCGAAAGCGGAATTCGAATGGGAAAACATCAAGAAAAAGATCGAGGCGAATCCTTTCGCAACCGATAAAAACGCAAAACCACGCGTACTTACGATTACCCAATCAACTTATGATGGTGTTCTTTATAACGTTGAAGAAATCAAAGAAATGCTGGATGGCAAGATTGATACACTTCATTTCGATGAAGCTTGGCTTCCACATGCAACATTCCATGATTTCTATGGCGACTACCATGCAATAGGTGCTGATCGTCCACGTTGCAAAGAATCAATGATATTTTCAACGCAATCCACCCATAAGCTACTTGCTGGATTGAGCCAAGCCTCACAGATTTTGGTCGAAGATGCAGAGAACATTCAATTAGACCGCGATGTGTTTAATGAAGCTTACTTAATGCACACATCAACAAGCCCTCAATATTCAATTATTGCAAGCTGTGACGTTGCTGCAGCCATGATGGAAGCGCCTGGCGGCACAGTGCTTGTCGAAGAATCAATTATGGAAGCGCTCGACTTCCGCCGTGCAATGCGCAAGGTGGACGAAGAATGGGGTGCTGATTGGTGGTTTAAAGTTTGGGGACCTAACGACCTATCTGAAGAAGGAATTGAAGAGCGCGAAGCTTGGATGTTAAAAGCAAATGAACGCTGGCATGGATTCGGCAATTTAGCTGAAGGCTTTAACATGCTAGATCCAATTAAAGCGACGATTATTACCCCGGGCTTGGACGTTGACGGCGACTTCTCTGATGAGTTTGGTATTCCAGCAGCGATTGTGACCAAATACCTTTCAGAGCATGGCGTCATTGTTGAAAAAACAGGTCTTTATTCATTCTTCATTATGTTTACCATCGGCATCACCAAAGGCCGCTGGAACACCATGGTAGCTGCACTTCAGCAGTTCAAAGATGATTACGATAAAAACCAGCCGCTTTGGAAAGTACTGCCAGAGTTCGTAGCTAAACATCCACGCTATGAAATGACTGGCCTCAAAGATTTATGTACGCAAATTCATGAAATTTATAAAAAGAATGACGTTGCTCGCTTAACGACGGAAATGTATTTATCTAATATGGTTCCAGCTATGAAGCCGACTGATGCATTTGCAAAAATGGCGCATCGCGAAATTGATCGTGTATTAATCGATGAGCTTGAAGGACGTATTACTGCGGTATTGCTCACACCTTACCCACCTGGCATTCCGTTATTAATTCCCGGCGAACAGTTCAATGCGATTATCGTAAACTACTTGAAGTTTGCAAGAGAGTTTAATGAACGCTTCCCTGGTTTTGAAACCGATGTTCATGGTTTAGTAAAACAAGTGGTCGATGGCAAAGCCATGTACTACGTTGATTGCGTTGCTGAGTAAATTGGTAATCATCAAATAATAAAAAAGGCGCTTAAAGCGCCTTTTTTATTATTTAAAACTATTATTTTCGCTGATATGTAATGTACCTAAAACCTAAACCATTAGAAGAGGTATAAGCCTCAGCATCCCCTGCAATCCATTCAGACAGATTAAACTCAGGGAAAAAAGCATCACCCTCATACTCAGCATTAATTTCAGTCACATAAAGCTTATTAGCTAGCTTCAAGCCATCTTTATAAAGCTCTGCACCACCAATTAAGAATACTTCTTCATCGTCACCACAAGCCGCAATTGCATCTTTAAGGCTATGAACAACGATTGCACCTTCAACTTTGTAAGCTTGATTGCGTGTCACAATGACAGTCGTTCTACCGGGCAATAATCGACCTAGAGAATCATAGGTTTTACGACCCATAATAATGTGATGGCCTGTCGTTAAGGCACGAAAACGCTTGAGATCTTCAGGCAGATGCCAAGGTAAGGTATTGTTAACCCCAATCACACGATTTTTCGCTGTTGCGACAATCAAAGACAAGCATGCCATATTAAACAGCGACTACGCCTTTAATTGCAGGATGAGGATCATAGCCTTCCAATGTAAAATCTTCGAATTTAAAATCAAAAATATCTTTTACGTTTGGATTGATATGCATTGTTGGCAATGCACGTAGATCGCGTGTGAGCTGTTCATTCACTTGTTCAAAATGGTTGCTATAGATATGGGCATCACCCAGGGTGTGAACGAAGTCACCCAATTTCAGACCACACACCTGGGCCACCATCATGGTAAGCAAGGCGTAAGAAGCAATATTAAATGGCACACCTAAGAATATATCGGCACTGCGCTGATAAAGCTGACAACTCAATTTTCCATCAGCCACATAAAACTGAAAGAAAGCATGACAAGGCGGCAATTTCATTTGATCGACATCCGCAACGTTCCAAGCAGAAACAATCAAGCGACGAGAATCAGGATTGCTCTTGATCATATTCACCACCTGAGTGATTTGATCAATATGCGTACCGTCTGGCTTAGGCCAGTTACGCCATTGGTACCCATAAACAGGCCCTAAATTACCGTTGTCATCCGCCCACTCATCCCAAATACGTACACCATTTTCTTTAAGGTAAGCAATGTTGGTACTGCCTTGCAAAAACCAAAGCAACTCATGAATAATTGATTTTAAATGAACTTTTTTAGTCGTAAGAAGTGGGAACCCAGCATTTAAATCAAAGCGCATTTGATAGCCAAAAACTGAAACTGTGCCAGTGCCAGTACGGTCTTCTTTTTTGTTTCCATGCGTTAGGACATGGCGCATTAGGTCTTGATATTGTTTCATGCTAACTGCTCCGTATGGCTTATTACGATGACTTAAGTATTTGCTACGACATAGGCTTTAATTGCGTTCACATCAGCATCCATCACTTCAAATCGTTGAGACAATTTTTCAATTCCCTCTAGTGCTGCTGGACGCTCGGGTGCATACCCTAAAGCTTCTACAATGGCATCTTCAAATTTAGCTGGCAAAGCGGTTTCCAACACCAACATAGGCGTATTGACATCTCTATGCTCAAGCGCAACCTTTAAGCCATCTGCCGTATGCGTATCAATCACCACATCATATTTTTCTTGTGCTTGTTTGATTGTTTGCATGCGATTTGTATGATTACTGTTACCTGATTCAAAACCATAGCTAGCAATCTTTTCAAATAAACCTGCTTGTTTGATATCAAAAGCGCCACCAGCATCAACAGAAGCCCACAACTCACGTACTTTTGTAGCGTCCCGACCCGTTAAATCAAAAACAAAACGCTCGAAATTTGATGCCTTACTAATATCCATGGATGGACTAGATGTATGGTAAGTATTTGCAGAACCACGTGGACGATAGACCCCAGTTTTAAAGAACTCATCAAGCACGTCATTCTCATTCGTTGCAACAACAAGTTTATCGATAGGCAAGCCCATCATGCGCGCAATATGTCCAGCACATACGTTGCCAAAGTTACCTGAAGGCACAGCAAAACTGACTTTTTCATTGTTGTTTTTAGTAACAGCGAAATAGCCCTTAAAGTAATAAACTACCTGTGCTGCAACACGCGCCCAGTTAATTGAGTTGACTGCGCCAATCTTATTCGCAGCTTTAAAAACATGGTCATTAGATACCGCTTTAACAATATCTTGGGCATCATCAAACACGCCCTTCACAGCGATATTGAAAATATTCTTATCTTGCAAACTAAACATTTGTGCAGCTTGGAACCGACTCATTTTCTGATGTGGCGAAAGCATAAACACATTGACACCTTTTTTTCCGCGCATTGCATACTCAGCGGCAGAACCTGTATCGCCAGAAGTAGCACCAAGAATATTAGTCGTCTCACCCTTTTTAGCTAATACATACTCAAATAAATTGCCTAACAACTGCATCGCCATATCTTTAAATGCCAAAGTTGGACCATTTGAGAGTGATAGCAAATACAAGTTATTTTCTAGTTTGAGTGTTGGCGTAATATCTTCAGCATTTTGACCTTTACGCGTATAGCAATAAACTTCAGCACGATAAGTTTTATCAACGATGACACGTAAATCCTTTGAAGGAATATCTTGTTCATCAATTAAGCGACTTAAAATCGTGAACGCTAAATCACGATAATTCATTCCACGCATCGCACTCAAATCGGCATCACTAAATTGTGGGTAGCTTTCTGGTAGATACAAGCCACCATCTGGCGCTAAACCACCTAGCAAGATTTCGGTAAAATTTAAAGCTGGCGACTGCCCACGTGTACTGATGTATTTCATTTATTTAATTCTTCCATACGCAATTTCACTACAGCGCCTTCAATTGCAGGCAAAGCCTCAATTGCAGTAATCGCAGCATTCATATTTTTTTCTACTGTTACGTGGGTCAAAATCACAATATCCGCTTCCATCTCAGTGTCTTGTGGCTCTTTTTGCATCATTGCATCTATAGAAATTTGTCTATCGCCCAGAATCTTAGTCACTTCAGCTAATACGCCAGGTTTATCCATAGCACGCATACGTAGGTAATAAGCGCTATGAATTTCATCAATAGAAAGAATAGGCAATGCTGAGGGAGTCTCATGATGGCCCAAATAAGGTACACGTTGCTCTACGGTAGCATTTTGCATACGCGCAACATCAACCAAGTCAGCAATCACTGCATTACCAGTTGGTTCTGCGCCCGCTCCAGCGCCGTAATATAGCGTGGGGCCCACTGCATCACCTTTAACGACCACCGCATTCATGGCGCCATCCACATTAGCAATTAAACGCTTTTCAGGAATTAAAGTTGGATGAACACGCAACTCAATGCCTTCGGCACTCCGCTTGGTGATCCCCAGCAATTTAACCCGATAACCTAACTCCTGGGCATAACGGATATCTTTGCTGGTTAATTTAGTAATACCCTCGGTATAAACTTTGTCAAATTGCATGGGAATGCCAAAACCAATGGCTGCCATAATCATCAACTTGTGTGCGGCATCAATACCCTCTACATCAAATGTAGGGTCAGCTTCGGCATATCCCAAACGCTGCGCTTCGACTAGCACATCTGAAAACGCCAATCCTTTATCTCGCATTTCAGTCAAAATAAAATTAGTAGTGCCATTGATGATGCCAGCTATCCACTCAACTTTATTCGCAACTAATCCTTCTCGCAAAGCTTTAATTATTGGAATACCGCCTGCCACCGCTGCTTCATAAGCAACGATCACGCCCTTAGCTTTTGCTGCTGCAAAAATTTCATTACCATGCACAGCAATTAGCGCTTTATTGGCAGTCACAACATGCTTGCCATGTTCAATCGCTTTTAAAATTGCATCTTTAGCTAGTGTATAGCCACCAATTAACTCAACAACGACATCTACATTAGGATCCGAGACCACAGAGAATACATCATTCGTCACTTCGACTTTTCCGCCTGTCATTGCTTTAGCACGGTCTACATCACGGTCAGCCACTTTAATGATTTCAATACCACGGCCTGCACGACTAGCAATCTCTTGCTGATTCCGCGTTAGCACTGTGTAAGTGCCGCCACCTACAGTACCAATACCTAGCAAACCTACTTTTAATGACTTCATACTAATGATTACTTTCGTTAAGAATTAATACAACACAGCTTATTTTTTGCCGTGACGTTTACGATACTGTTCTAAGAAGCGCGCAATACGCGTAATAGCTTCTGTTAAGTCATCCACATTTGGTAAAAATACGACACGGAAATGATCGGGTGTTTTCCAGTTAAAACCACTACCTTGAACCAATAAGACTTTTTCTTCTAACAGCAAGTCTAAAATAAATTGTTGATCATCCTCAATCGGATACATATCCGGATCAAGTTTAGGAAACAAATACATGGCAGCAGCCGGCTTGTAACAAGTCACACCAGGAATTGCTGTCAGCATCTCATAAGCTAAATCACGTTGTTTGCATAAGCGACCACTCGGCGCAACAAGATCATCAATACTTTGATAGCCGCCTAAAGCAGTTTGAATGCCTAACTGACCCGGAACGTTTGCGCACAAACGCATAGAAGCCAACATATTCAGGCCTTCAATATAATCCTTAGCATGTCTTTTTTCGCCGGATACAATTAACCATCCTGAACGATAACCACAAGTGCGATAGTTTTTAGACAAGCCATTAAAAGTGACGAACAACACATCATCTGCCAATGAAGCAATCGATGTATGCGTATTGCCATCGAATAACACTTTGTCGTAAATCTCATCCGCAAAAATCACCAACTTATGGTGACGTGCAATTTCAATAATCCCTTGCAAAATCTCATCTGGATACAAAGCACCCGTTGGATTGTTTGGATTAATGATGACGATACCGCGGGTATTTGCAGTAATTTTTGATTCAATATCTTTTAAATCCGGCAGCCAACCTGATGCTTCATCACAAATATAATGCCGCGGCGTTCCACCAGCCAAATTCACAGCAGCAGTCCACAACGGATAATCAGGCGCAGGAACTAATACTTGATCGCCGTTATTAAGCAAACCTTGCATCGCCATGACAATCAGCTCAGAAACGCCATTACCAATAATGATGTCGTCAATGGTGACCCCTGCAATATTTTTTTGCTGGGTGTAATGCATAATGGCTTTGCGTGCAGCAAACAAACCTTTAGAGTCGGTATAACCAGAGGCTTGATCTAAGTTATGAATGACATCCTGAAGGATTTCCTCAGGTGCTTCAAAACCAAATGGCGCAGGGTTTCCAATATTAAGCTTGATGATACGATGACCATCTTCTTCCATTTGTTTCGCTCGCGCCAATACAGGACCGCGAATGTCGTAACAAACGTTATTAAGCTTAGAAGATTTGAGTAAAGGTTGCACGGCAAAAACCTAGCATTAAAAATGTGTTATCTTACCCTGTCGAAGCTATATCAGGCAATGAAACTAGCAATATGAACACGACTAATTAAGTCAAAATCGAGATGAGAATTTTAGATGAAGTTACATTTAACCCAAGCCGCAGGCAATCAACTGATTACTGGCTACAGTTTGACATCGATTTCGGTCAATCACCGCCGATTTGAACAAAGCATTATTGTGCTACCTAACGAGGTAATAACAGACTGGAAAGTCGGCAAATTTGATGCACTAACAACAGAAAACTTTGAAGGCTTATTAACAATAAAACCAGAAGTGGTTTTACTTGGAACAGGCATCCAACACAGATTCATTCACCCTAAACTCATCGCATCACTCACACAGGCCCACATTCCCGTTGAATGCATGACAACAGATGCAGCTTGCAGAACTTATAACATCCTCATGGCGGAAGGTCGTCAAGTTGCAGCGGCGTTAATTCTTTAATGCATCCTAGAAATAAACACCAAGGTCGTTATGACCTCATCCAACTACAACTGGGAACCCCATCACTTAGCAAGTTTGTAAAATCAAATCCGAACAATGAACTAACCATTGATTTTTCAAACCCTAATGCAGTCAAAACACTCAATAAAGCACTCTTAAAATCACATTACCAAATCAAAGAATGGGATATCCCTTCACAATTTCTTTGCCCACCTATTCCTGGACGCGCAGACTATATTCACCACCTCGCTGATTTATTAGTGCCTGGCAATAACAGAGAAATTAGAGGATTAGACATAGGGGTTGGCGCCAACATGATTTATCCACTGATTGGCGCTCGTGAATACAATTGGCAATTTGTAGGTGTGGATATTGATGAAACAGCACTTAAAAATGCTCAAAAAATCTTAGAAGATAACGAATTAAGCACATCAATTTCTTTAAGGCTGCAATCGGATAGCAACAATATTTTCAAAGGAATAATAAGAAAGGATGATTCTTTTGATTTCACGATGTGCAACCCACCTTTCCATGCCTCACTAGAAGAAGCGCATGCTGGTAGCCAAAGAAAATTAAACAATCTAGCAAAAAAAACCAATCAACTCTTACCCAAAAATAAAAATCCCAAACTTAATTTTGGTGGTCAAGCTGCGGAGCTATATTGCGAAGGTGGTGAACTAGGATTTATTAAACGGATGATTGAAGAAAGTGTCGAATTCAAAAATCATTGCAGATGGTTTACAACACTCGTTTCTAAAACCAATCATTTGCCAAGCATTTACAATGCACTAAAAAATATCAACGCAAAAGAAATAAGAACCGTTGAAATGACCCAAGGCCAAAAGCATAGTCGTTTTGTAGGTTGGACGTTTAAATAATAAAAAAGGCCGCTATGAGCGGCCTTTTTTATCTATTCCGATCTAAAAACTATAAATTTTTAGTAGATAAAGTTAATGAAGCATTTGTACCACCAAAACCAAAGCTATTGGAAAGCGCAGTTTCGATTTTTACGTTATCAATCCGCTTACGCACAATATTCATACCTTCAGCAGCAGGATCTAAATTTTCAATATTCGCTGAAGCTGCAATAAAGTTATTTTCCATCATAATCAAAGTGTAAATAGCTTCATTTACGCCTGCCGCACCTAAAGCATGACCTGACAGTGATTTTGTAGAAGCAATTGCTGTATCACTATTACCAAAGACGGCACGAATTGCTTCCAGCTCCTTAGTATCACCTACTGGTGTACTTGTGCCATGAGTATTGATGTAATCAACCTTATCAACACCCTCAATCGCTAACTTCATGCAACGTTCAGCACCTTCACCACTTGGCGCAACCATGTCGTAACCATCCGAAGTAGCACCATAACCTACAACCTCTGCATAGATTTTTGCACCACGCGCTTTGGCATGTTCATACTCTTCCAGGACTAGAATACCGCCACCGCCTGAAATTACGAATCCATCACGGTCTGCGTCATAAGTACGTGAGGCTTTTTCTGGCGTTTCGTTATATTTACTTGAAAGTGCTCCCATCGCATCAAACAAGAAAGACATCGTCCAATGCTCTTCTTCACCGCCGCCTGCAAACACAATATCTTGTTTACCTAATTGAATTTGCTCAACGCCTGCACCAATACAGTGAGCGCTGGTTGAACAGGCTGAGCTAATTCCATAATTCACACCTTTAATTTTTGCACCAGTTGCCAAACAAGCAGCAATGCCGCTAGACATGGTTTTAGTCACCATATATGGGCCAACACGACGTATGCCTTTTTCAGCCAAAGTGTCAGTTGCTTCCAACATGCTTTCTGTTGAAGTGCCACCAGCACCAACAATCAAGCCAGTGCGTACATTTGAAACAAGCTCTTCAGGTAGTTTTGAATCAGCAATCGCCTCTTGCATCGCAAGCCAAGTATAGGCATGACCTTTTGCCATAAATCTTAATAGCTTACGGTCAATTAAAGCTTCTATATCAAGGTTTTTGATAGATCCAGCAACATTAGAACGCAAACCACGATCTGCATACTCTTGTTGAAAAGTGATGCCTGAACGACCTTCATAAAGACTATCTTTAACTTCAGCCTTATTGTTACCAAGGCTAGAAACAATTCCCAAGCCAGTGACGACGACACGACGCATAATACTGATCTCCCGAACTACTTTTTAATGAAGTACTGTTCTTTTTAGAAATTATCTGTACTTGTAAACAAACCAACACGTAAATCATTAGCCACATAAATTTCTCGGCCGTCTAACTCCATACGTGCATCAGCAATACCCATCACCAATTTACGCATAATCACACGTTTTAAATCAATGTAGTAAGTCACTTTTTTACCTGTAGGTAAAACTTGACCACTAAATTTAACTTCTCCGGCGCCAAGCGCACGGCCGCGGCCTGGGCCACCTTTCCAACCTAAGTAAAAGCCAACCAATTGCCACATCGCATCTAAACCTAAACAGCCTGGCATCACTGGATCACCTTGAAAATGGCATCCAAAAAACCACAAATCTGGCTTTACATCGAGTTCAGCAATAATCTGTCCTTGACCATATGCACCGCCATCTTCTGTAATCGACACAATGCGATCAAACATCAACATTGGTGGCAATGGCAACTGCGCATTACCCTCACCAAACATCTCACCACGACCACAAGCCAAGAGCTCTTCGTAGCTAAAACTATTCTTTTTTTGCATTCCATTAACCTAACATTTTTAGAATTAGTGCTATTTTCGCTGGAAAAGCATTTAAGTGAAAGCCCTATCGGCATTTAAGCAAAAAATTAAGGGGTATACAGATCTGTTTACACAGATCAAAATTACCGTTACCATCGGAACCATGTTTTAATTTTGTATTAATCCTTAAGCAATATCTTTTATCTACATTCTTAACGGGACAAGTCCATGAGTGACCATCAACTAGCCGATTGGCGCAACCACGCACAAACACTAGAAACAGCAATTAATAAAGTGGTTGTAGGCCAAGAATCACCTATTCGCTTGATTACCACAGCAATTTTTTCACGTGGTCACGTGTTGCTAGAGGGTGATGTTGGCGTCGGGAAAACAACGTTACTTCGTGCTTTTACACGTTGTATTGGTGGCGGTTATCAACGTATCGAAGGCACTATTGACTTAATGCCTAACGACTTGGTTTATCACACTTACCTTGGTGAAGATGGAAAGCCTCACGTAAGCCCAGGTCCTTTATTAATGTCAGGTGAAAACCTTTCTGTTTTCTTCTTTAACGAAATTAACCGAGCACGCCCACAAGTTCACTCATTACTTTTACGTGTGATGGCAGAACGAACCCTGTCTGCTTTTAATAAAGAACATCATTTCCCTCACATGTTGGTATTTGCCGACCGTAACCAAGTAGAAAAAGAAGAAACTTTCGAGATTCCATCTGCGGCACGTGACCGTTTCATGATGGAAATTCCAATTGTCGTGCCTGATGATGATGCCATCATGGAATCTTTAGCCTTTGATACTAAATTCCATAACGTAGATGCCTTAGTTGAAACCTTACCTGAAAACGTTTTACAGTTTGACAAGTTAAACGCGTTTTCAAATGTGATTCAATCAAGTGTTGAAGCCAGCCCAACGCTACGTCATTACGCATTAAATCTGTGGCGCGCAACTAAAACACCAACTGCCTACGGCGTTAAAGTAAGCGGTGTAGACATGAATCGTCTTGTGCTATCAGGCGCAAGCCCTCGCGGCATGAGTATGATGCTACGTGCCGCACGCGTAAATGCTTGGTTGAATAATCGTGAATCTGTTTTACCAGAAGACATTCATACTGTATTCCACTCTACTGTAGCTCACCGTTTAGTGTTTAGCCCTGTATATGAAATGCGCCGTACTGAAATCGCTCGCGAATTACTTACTGGCATTGTGAATGCAGTAGCAGCACCTTAATTTTCAGCATTCGCAATCAAACATGCATAACGATATCAAAGAATTCAGCTACCATATTAGTTGGCGCTCTCGCGGACGTCACAATGGTAGCCATTCGAGCACTCAGCGCGGCATGGGAATGGAGTTCCGTGGGCATACAACCCTACTTTCCTATCCCGATCCGCGCCGTATTGATATTCGTCAAACCATACGTGATCCACTTGAACAAGTTTACGTGCGTATTTTTAACCAAAAAAGCGCAACCCCTGTTTTTGTAATGGCAGATTTATCTGGCTCTATGGGCTTTGGTAAACAAAGTAAAATTGAACTATCCAGCCAAATTTCGAATTCAATTGCCATGTCAGCCACACACCATGGGGATTCATTTAGCTTTATAGGTTTTGATGATGTAGTGCGTGAAGACTGGCTTTGCACAAGCTCTTTTAGACCTCACCAAGCACTCGAATTAACTAAAAAACTTAGCAAATTTTCTCCGGATTCCGTTGGCAGTAAAGGCTTACAAGATGCGAATCGTTATTTACCAAGAGAACGTTCGCTCATTTTTTTGATTTCAGACTTCCACATGCCTCTTAAAGAACTCGAAGATGCATTGACTTTGATGATGCAACATCATGTCGTCCCCATAGTCTTATGGAACTCATCTGAATACAAAAGCCTACCCGAATTTGGTATTACTAGCGTTACTGATAGTGAAACCGGCGAACAACGCACCTTATTCTTACGTAAAGAATTACGTGCCAGCATTATTGAAAGCTTTGAAACTCGTCGCTCGGCAATCGAAGCTTTGTTTATGCGTTACGACATGCCACCATTTTTTGTAGAAAATACATTTGATGCTGATGCACTAACCGAATATTTTCACCAATTTGTAGCAGCTTAACCATGGACTTGAATTTAACGATGATAAAAACCAAATGCTTCTCATACAAATGGCTAAGCTTTTTTTCGGCAAGCTTATTGGCAATTATTTTATCTTTTTGCAGTGCCTCATTAACATTTGCAAACGACGAACCATCACCAGAAATACCGGCTAATAAAATCAAGTCATTTTTAACAAATCCTGAACGTGATGTTGGCTACACGGTTGGCGACATTCTCACTAGAAAAATTCGTCTAGATGTACAAAAACCTTACCGTCTAATTCCAACAACCCTTCCAATTGTAGGTTATGAACGTCGCTATAAGAACCAAGTAACGGGCATTGAAGTACGCAAAATTAGCCATTCAGAAGAGTCAACCAGAAATGGGTACACATACACAATCAATATTGAATATCAGGTTTTTACAACAGGCCCTACTGCAAAGCCAGTAGCATTACCTGCTGAAGTTGTTAAATTCCAAGGCGGGAAAAAAGACGATATTGTTCAATACACGATTCCAAGTTTTAGATTTAGGGTTTCACCTTTGGCTGTGTTCGGTGCGGTCAAAATAGAATATGACATGAGCACCTTTAATCCACCTTTTTTGTTACAAACCTATCCTGAAAAACAAAAGCTTGTAGCATACTTAACCACTCTAATGCTCAGTCTAATCGGCTTACTTTACATTTTAGGTTCACGCGCTTGGATGCCTTTAATGGGCAGACCTTTTGCAAATGCAGCTCGCACTCTAAAGAAATTGAAAACAAATGAAGATGGTGTGCGCCAAGGGATATCGCGCATTCATCAAGCACTCAATGCCACAGCAAAAACAAGCGTATTCAATGACAGCATTCATCTTTTCTGCACAGAGAACCCGAAATTCAAGCCATTAGAAAACGAATTGAAACGGTTTTTTGAAATGTCACATGCTGTCTTTTTTGATACACAGCATCAATCAAGTAATCATGAAAAAAACATGCTTTGGCTACGCACATTTTGCCGCCAATGTCGTGATTGCGAACGCGGTCTAATCCCGAACTTAAAATCAACCGAAGCATTGAAAAAGTAAGCAGTTAAGTCATGTTAAATCCGTCCTTTTATTTCAATACACCATGGGTATTACTTTTACTACCATTGGCACTATTGCCTTTGGTATTAAATCGTGCGCACAACCAACGCTACTCTTGGGTAGCCATGTTACCTAAAGATCGTTTATCAGATTTAATCGGGATTGTATTGAAAGCACTTTCAGTACTTGCCTTAGCAAGTATTATTATCGGTATAGCTGGCCCACATAGTCAGCAACAACAAATTGAACGTATTGGTGTAGGTGCCCAAATCGCACTTGTTCTTGATCGAAGCGCGAGTATGGATGACCCATTCTCAGGTGGTGATGTAAGTAATGGAAAGGTAGGCGAAACAAAATCTGTAGCTGCCAGCCGATTAATTACGCAATTCATTAATTCACGTCAAAACGATATGTTTGGCATGATTACTTTTAGTAATTCAGCAATGTACGTATTACCTCTCACTGAGAACAAAGTAGCTGTTCTTGCGGCGGTGCAGGCAACAGCGGGCAATGCGCTTTTTCAAACTAATATTGGTAGCGGACTAACTAGTGGCGCCGGCTTATTCGATAAAGTACCAGACTCTGGTTCACGCGCTTTAATATTACTATCTGACGGTGGTGGTCGTATCGATGCTGATACTCAACAAAAAATTCGCGAATGGTTGGATCGATTACACATTGGTTTATATTGGATCGTATTACGCCAACCAGGTGGGTTAAGTATTTTTGATACAACTTATGTACCACCTGAAGACTCTGCGCTTCCACCACAAATTGAATTAAATGAGTTTTTTAAAACATTAAACTCCCCATTCCATGCATATGAAGCTGATGATCCAAAATCACTTGCCGCAGCGATTGCTGATATCAATCAAAAAGAGAAAAAGCCTATCCGCTACCATGAGCAAATTGCAGGCAAAAACTTTACACAATTTTTTTATTTGCTAGCTGCTTTAATGGTTGGATTTTTGTTACTCATCAAATATTTAGAAGTCAGAACCTGGGATTAAGAGTGAGATAAGTAATGATTAAAATGCTAAATACAAAAAAACTAACTTGGTTATTTATCTTCCTGGCAATTATAAGCTTAGCGGGAGGAGCCTATGAAATGAATCGAATTCTTGAAATTCAAGCATTCAATGATGCCGTTTTGCACGCGAAGTCCCCCAAAACAGATATGCAAAGCTTTCAAGCAAAATACGCTACAGCATACTGGTTAGCAAAGAATGAACGCTATAAAGAATCGACTTTGCTTTATACGCATTTACTAGAGAAAGCGAACGACAAGCAAAAAGCAGCTATCCAACACAACCTTGGAAATATTTATTTTTTACGTGGCATAGCTATTAACGGCACGAACATGACAGTTGGTAAAGAGACTGAATATTTGTTTAGACAAGCTAAAAACTTATATCAACAATCACTCAAAATTGATAATAGCAACTGGGGCACTCGCCACAATTTAGACCGGTTGATTATGTTGCTACCAGGCACACCAACTCCAGGTGTGGGGGAATCAGATTCCCCAGGCCTCATTATGGGTAATATTCCTGTTGGCTTACCTTAAACCGAATCATACCGAATGAAAAAACTAATTACTTTTCTACGAAGTCGCCGCGATGTCAGCATGCTTGCTGCTGCTTTTTTGCTTCTCATTATTGCAGCATTCAAACCGACGATTCCTTTACCTCGCAATATCTACAGCTATATATTAGTCGTTGATATTTCACAAAGTATGAACGTTGAAGATGCTACTCTCAACGGAAAGAGAACAAGTCGCATTGCTTACACCCAAGCAATGCTTCACCAAGTAATTGCCAATATGCCTTGTGATACTCGAGTAAGTATCGGCCTATTTGCTGGCGTAAGTATCGCGGCCTTATACAACCCAATTGAAGTTTGTAGTAACTATGCCGCCATACAAGACACCATTGACCACTTAGACTGGCGTACTGCATGGTCAGGCAACAGTCGCTTACGCGATAGTATGCTGACCCTAGCAAGGGTCTTGCGAGCATTTCCTGAGCCGGCTCAGGTAGTTTATTTCAGCGATGGTGAAGAAGCACCTAAACTACATGCTTTTAACACCAAAGACTTAACTAATTTTCAAGGTGGTAACGGCTGGTTATTTGTCGGCATTGGTAGCATAGAAGGTGCTCCAATTCCAAAATATGATGAGAAAAATCAGCTGATTGGTTATTGGTCAAATGATAGTTTTGCCATGCAACCAGGTATCGCGCAGATTTCAGAAGCTAACCTAGGGGTACGTGATAATAACGTTGCGGGTGGAACTGGCGATCGCTTCATCTCAAAACTACAAGAAGACTACCTCAAGGACTTATCTAAAGAAGTCAGCGGTGATTATGTGCGTGGCGATAGCTTACAAAGCATTTTAACTGCTATGAAACATCAAAAACCTGCACGTACCGATATCGCCCCTTATGGGATTCATTGGATACTAGCAAGCATTGCTGCATTATTAGTCCTTGTCACCTATCTACCAAAAAATCCTTTGCAGGCAATACGCAAGGCCTTGTTAGCTCAATTAGCTTCAGGGCGATTTAATATTCGTCGCAAAAAATAATACTTAATACTAAGAGTTGTTTTTACGCATTTGCTCAGCTAACTGCCAAATTAGAAATACACGCCAACGTCTAAAAACATCAACATCGACTCGATCAGGCAGAATAATGATTGTTTGCACCCAGAAACAATCAGGCACTTTAAAATTAAGAATTGTTACAAACGGAAAAACTACAGTGCTCGGCAAAACTCCTCAACATAATTTTTTGATCTTTATCTAAATAAACAGCACGCCAAGATGCAGGAAAAATTACAAGTGCATCACGTGCTATATAAAAACCTGAGACAAGCACCATCACTAAAATAGCAATCGTCTTCATCCATAAAGCAATCGGTAAAATCAAAACGATGCAACAAGCAATAAGACTTAACAAGCCTAATAAGTAAGCTAAGTAAAAAGAGGGCTTTAAATCTAAAAGACTAGGCTTCACGTTATAATGATTATTTAGTTTTTTGGTTTTGAACAATCTCTATCATGACACAAATGCAAACTTTCTTGAGCACACAAGGCGCTATATTCGAAGGCGACGCCCTGATTCATTTTGGTAATCCAAATATTGAGAGACAAGCAACGGATAAAGACATCATCACAGCACTGTCGCACATGGCGATTTTAGAAATCGATGGCGAAGATGCAATAACATTCCTGCAAGGTCAATTAACCAACGATATTAAGCAACTCAATGGCACTAATAGCCAATATTCTGGCTACTGCAACCCTAAAGGCAGATTGCTTGCATTGTTCCTTGCTTTCGCTCATCAAGATCATCTGCACTTACAGCTCCCTCTTTGCTTAACTGAAGCAATTTCAAAGCGCCTCAGAATGTATGTCATGCGCTCTAAAGTCACAATTAAAGACAAGTCGGATCAAATTATCAGCTTAGGCATTGCAGGGCCTAACGCAGAATCAAAATTAAAAGCGTTATTCAACGTAGCCCCAAAAGCAGCATATGAACTCATTACATTGGAAGATGCGACCCTGCTCCGCTTGCCAGGTGATTTTCCACGCTACCAAGTATTTACTCATCAGGTTAATTTAGAGCGAATTTGGCAGGCATTAAGCTCAGACACTCAAAAAGTAGGTAAGGGTGTTTGGGATTACTTAGAAATACAAGCTGGTATTCCTGAAATCACAACAGCCACACAAGAAGCTTTTGTGCCTCAAATGGTAAACCTTGATGCACTTGACGGCATTAACTTCAAGAAAGGCTGCTATACGGGCCAGGAAATCGTAGCTCGGACACACTACCTTGGCAAAGTAAAACGCCGGACCCAAATCGCCCACATTGATTTAGAAGATCAGCCCATGGCTGGGGATATTGTTACCCTAAAGAACACCGAAGAGGCTATCGGTCAAATTGTACGAAGTGCTGTAGCACCGAATGGCGGTTTTGATGTATTAGTTGAAATGCGTCTAGAAAATTTTGAATCAGATAAAGACAGCATTAGCTGTAATGGCAGCCTATTAGCGTTTAAAACGCTACCCTACCCATTAAATTAACGCTTAGCAGCCCTAACAACAGGCTCCGATGGCTTAACCGGTGGTTGAATCGACGGTGCAACAGGATTAGGTTTCGCTAGATTGTTCTCATCTATTAGCTGATAGAAAACTTCATCTTGCTTAACCATCCCTAATTCACTTCTGGCACGCTCTTCAATGGCAGCGTAACCTTGTTTAAGGTCATGTACTTCAGCATCCATGCTATCGTTACGCGACTTAAGCTTATCGTTACTTTCTTTTTCTTGCTCTATTTGCTGACTTAAATTCCAAACCCAAAGCCAACTCCCTTTACCAAGCCACAGTGGGTACTGTAGCAAGGCTATTAATATGACAAAAATAAGAGTGAGCGCTTTCAATTAGGTATCAGCAATATTAAAACTTAACGTTTTAAATTATAAAAAGCACCCATGCCTGCATAACTTGTTGCATCACCTAACTCTTCTTCAATACGCAACAGCTGGTTGTACTTAGCAATACGCTCTGAACGTGACAATGAACCCGTCTTAATTTGAAGAGCGTTAGTTGCAACTGAAATATCGGCAATAGTTGTGTCTTCAGTCTCACCAGATCTATGTGAAATCACTGAAGTGTAACCAGCACGTTTTGCTGTCTCAATTGTTTGGAAAGTTTCGGTTAAAGTACCAATTTGGTTTACTTTAATCAGCACAGAATTACCTACACCCTTAGCGATACCTTCACGTAAGATTTTGGCGTTAGTCACAAACAAGTCATCGCCCACTAGTTGAACATTTTTACCCATACGGTCAGTGAGTAACTTCCAACCTTCCCAATCATGTTCACTCATGCCATCTTCAATGCTGATAATTGGATATTTATCCACCCAAGCACCTAAATAATCAACGAACTGAGCTGACGTAAGCTCTAAACCTTCTGACTCTAAATGGTATTTACCATCTTTGTAGAATTCTGAACTTGCGCAATCCAAACCTAGCAGAACATCACGACCAGGCTCATATCCAGCAGCTGTAATCGCTTCAAGAATATATTGAATTGCTGACTCATTTGACGGCAAGTCTGGTGCAAAACCACCCTCATCACCCACTGTTGTTGCCAAGCCTTGTTTATGAAGAATCTTATTCAAAGCATGGAATACTTCAGCACCACAACGCAAAGCTTCACGGAAAGTTGGAAGGCCTGCTGGGATAATCATAAACTCTTGCATATCTACGCTGTTTGCAGCGTGAGCGCCACCGTTGATAATGTTCATCATTGGTGTTGGTAATTGCATTTGACCTGAACCACCAAGATAACGATAAAGTGGCAAACCTGACTCTTCAGCTGCAGCACGCGCACATGCCATAGAAACAGCCAAGATTGCATTTGCACCCAAACGTGCTTTATTGTCAGTACCGTCCAATTCAATTAAGGTTTGGTCAATAAAACTTTGTTCTTCTGCATCTAGACCAATAATCGCTTCACAGATTTCGGTATTAATATTCTCAACTGCTTGCAATACACCTTTACCTAAGTAACGATCTTTATCGCCATCACGTAGCTCAACCGCCTCTTTGGTACCGGTCGACGCACCAGAAGGCACAGCTGCACGTCCAATAATGCCAGACTCAAGCAAAACGTCCGCTTCAACAGTTGGATTGCCGCGTGAATCCATAATCTCGCGGGCGATAATATCTACAATTGCGCTCATGCTTTCTTCCTTGAAATAAATCTAATAATTAATTAAAGCGTTTGTTCAATAAAGCCGTGTTTTTTAGCAACTCGATCTAAATCCACTAAGGCTTCTAACAACTCTTTCATTCTTGGCAACGGCCAAGCGTTTGGACCATCAGATAAAGCTTTTGCTGGATCAGGATGTGTTTCCATAAACAAGCCAGCAATACCACTTGCTACTGCCGCACGAGCTAAAACAGGCACGTGTTCACGTTGTCCGCCGCTCTTATCACCCTGACCACCAGGTTGCTGCACAGAATGCGTGGCATCAAAAACGACCGGGCAATTTGTTTCACGCATAATAGCTAAGCCGCGCATATCTGAAATTAGTGTGTTATATCCAAAAGATGTGCCACGATCACAAACCATAATCGTATCTGCACCACCATTCGCCTCTTTAGCTTTTTGCACCACTTGCTTCATATCACCTGGCGCCAAGAATTGACCTTTTTTGATATTCACAGGCTTACCGCAAGTTGCGACTGCCGTAATAAAATCAGTTTGGCGACATAAAAATGCAGGTGTTTGTAATACATCAACAACCGCAGCAACATCTTTAACTTGTTCTTCAGTATGCACATCAGTCAAGATTGGCACACCGATTTGACGACGTACTTCATCCAAAATACGCAAACCTTCTTCCATACCAAAACCACGGAAAGTTTTATTAGAACTACGATTTGCTTTGTCGTAAGAAGATTTATAAATAAATGGAATGCCAACGCTTGCACAAATTTCTTTAAGCCGCCCAGCAGTATCAATCGCCATTTGCTCAGACTCAATGACACAAGGACCAGCGATTAAAAAAATTGGATGTTCAATACCAACATCAAATCCACATAACTTCATTATTTAGCACCTTTATATTTCAACGCAGCCTCAATATAAGACTTGAAGAGCGGATGGCCCGTACGAGGATTAGACGTAAATTCGGGATGGAATTGGCAAGCAACAAACCAAGGATGTACGTTTTGTGGCAATTCAACCATTTCACATAAATCTTCAGTCGGTGTACGTGCTGAAATGACCAATCCGGCAGCCTTTAACTGATCAACGTAATGATTATTGACTTCATAACGATGACGATGACGCTCATTCACTTCAGTGCCATAAATACTTGAGGCAAGCGTATTAGGTTCAATTGGACAGCGCTGCGCACCAAGGCGCATCGTTCCACCTAAATCAGAACTCTCATCTCGTACTTCAACCTTACCATCAGCCGTTTTCCACTCAGTAATTAAACCAACTAATGGATGTGGGCCGTCAGGATTAAATTCTGTACTGTTTGCGTCTTTTAAATTGGCTACATGACGTGCGTACTCAATAACAGCCAACTGCATACCTAAGCAAATGCCAAGGTAAGGCTTTTTATTTTCGCGCGCAAACTGAATTGCTTTGATTTTCCCTTCAGTGCCGCGCTTACCAAATCCGCCTGGTACCAAAATGGCATCCATCGGTTTTAACGCATCAGTACCATCACGTTCAATATCTTCCGAATCCATATAATGGATGCGCACTTTTGACTTTGTGTGAATGCCGGCGTGAATCAAGGCTTCCGTCAGTGATTTATAAGATTCGGTTAAATCTACGTATTTACCAACAAAGGCAATATTCACTTCTTGTTTAGGGTTTGCTAGAGCATCAACAATTTTGTTCCAACTAGACAAATCAGCTGGCTTTGGTGAGAGCTTCAATTTATTACAAACAATGTCGTCCAAATGCTGCTCATGCAAGAAGCCAGGAATTTGATAGATAGAACTAGCATCAATCGCAGAAATTACTGCCTCAGGGGCAACATTAGTGAACAAAGCGATCTTATGACGCTCATCTTCAGGAATCGCTCTATCGGCACGACAAAGCAAGATGTCAGGCTGAATACCAATCTCACGCAATTCTTTTACGGAGTGTTGTGTTGGTTTAGTTTTAAGTTCGCCAGCTGTTGGTATCCAAGGCAACAAGGTCAAATGGATATAACACGTATTGTCGCGCCCTTCTTCAAAGCCCATTTGGCGAATTGCTTCTAGGAAAGGAAGAGATTCAATATCGCCGACTGTACCACCCACTTCAACGATTGCAACTTCAGCGCCCTCAGCGCCACGCTTCACGTGATTTTTAATTTCATCGGTAATATGTGGAATAACTTGAACAGTTTTACCAAGATATTCGCCGCGACGTTCTTTCTTGATCACGGTTTCATAAATTTGACCAGCAGTGAAGTTATTACGCTTGCCCATGCGAGAGCTAATAAAACGCTCGTAATGACCTAAGTCCAAATCGGTTTCAGCGCCATCATCAGTCACAAACACTTCACCGTGCTGAAATGGACTCATAGTGCCTGGATCAACGTTAATGTAAGGATCAAGCTTAAGCATGGTTACTTTGATACCACGCGATTCGAGAATAGCGCCGAGCGACGCTGCTGCGATGCCCTTGCCTAATGAAGAAACAACGCCGCCAGTAACAAACACGAATTTGGTCATGAAAATACTTTTCTAGATATTGCAGACAAGAGCTAACTTGATCGTTATTTTACTGGAAACCGTGTGTTGTCACAAACCATGTTTTTAGCTTTTTTATTCCAGGAATGATCTAGAAATATGGCAAATGCAACTCGAATAGGCAAAAAAATGGCGAGATCTAATCTCGCCATAAAGTTGGTATCGTTAGATACCATTTGGAGGTAATACAAGGAGATAACTCATTCATGTAAATAAGCTAATGATTCACATTTAACCATGAGTGTGTAACCAGAATATTTCACATTGTTATTAGTTTGTATCAGATTCAAAAAAAGAAAGCTTTTGTTCTCGCTTACGTTTTTTTAATTGCACTTCAGCACTACTCGCTGAAGATCGGTCAGGATAGCCTTTAGAGGCCAAGATTCGAATAGGAGGGTTTGCGCGTGTATATTTTGCACCCTTGCCTGATAAATGGGCTGCAAATCGAGATTCTAAATTATTAGTGATGCCCGCGTAATAAGCTCCGTTACGACATTCCAATAAATAAAGAAACCAAGGCATTAAAGTCGATCACAAAAGGAAAAGTACAAATTAAAACGGCTCGTTAAACGAGCCGTTTTAATTAAACGATATTGCTAAACACTAAAAGGAATTAAGCCTTTTGAATGTTTGATGCTTGTTTGCCCTTAGGGCCATCAGTTACATCAAAGCTAACACGTTCATTTTCTTTCAAGCTCTTGTAGCCGCTATCAACGATAGCTGAGAAATGAGCGAAAAGGTCATCGCCGCCTTCATCTGGAGTGATAAAGCCGAAGCCTTTAGAGTCATTAAACCATTTAACGGTACCTGTTGCCATTGCATACTTCCTTACTAAAACTAGGGGAGGCGCCCCAAAAGTTTGTACTTCACGAACTAAAAGCCAGCTACGCCAACCAAAAAAAGATCAAAGTAAAAACGCCCAAACAACTTTGTACTAGGGTAATTAATGCAAGTCAAGCATTAATTTTCAAACAATCCCTATTTATTACAAAAAAACAACACTACAATCACGCCGACAGCGGCTTTAAGCCTATTATTAAGATATAAAAATAAGTGAATTTATTTTAAGTATTTCTTTGATCATAATCATTTGCAAATGCATGATTAACGTCAGCATGCCCCTGCTCATCATTTCTAACGGCCTTAATCACATCAACTAATTTCGAATCGGCTGGCAAGTTCCAATAATCTAAAGCAATTTGAGGTGCAGCTATATTTAATTCAGGGTTGGCTTCAACTTGCTCTAAATAAGCCGTGTAGCTAATCACCGCCTCTTCTTCAAAATATCCTACTAAGCGATGACAAGTTCTTGGGGCAAATACATACATCACAAAATACAAATTCCAAAATACGGCCTGCACAATCAAAATTAATAATCGCTCAAAAATATTCGGTTGAGCCACTTTAATAAAAGTCATCAAATGCATGCGCTCGTTTTCAGCCTCATCCAATAGAACTTTAATCCAACCCCTATCCTCCTGCATTCTGCGCAAACAAGTTAAATGCTGCCACATGCCAGCTACCATACCTGGCACAGCCGCGACAGTTTCCAAGACCACTGCACGATGCCCATATCTTTTTGCAAAAAAAGTATCCGCAAAAAAACGTAACATTTTAGTAAATGCTTTAGCAAAATAATCGCTCGTATTTACAGGCTTATGGTGACGATTCATAGGATACAAACCACCTTTCTAAATTTTAGATCTTACAAACTCAATATGTGATCGCAACTCATAAAGATATTGCGAATAACTGATTGGTAATTTAATCAATCTAGCTCTCGATTCTATTTGATCTAATTTCTGAAGATAATAGTCACGATCAAGCCTACCCTGCTCCTGATTTAGTTGCGTTTCCAGATAGCGAAGTTCACCGTAATATCTAAACAATCGCCAACGCATAAAAGTTCTATAAGCCAAAGGAATGATTTTTGAAAGTGGAAGCAATATCGCCAACAAAGGCACAATCACAATCAATGTCCGACTAATAAAAGTGGACGCCCAAAAAGGCAAATACTTATCTAAAAAGGGTGGCCCATTACGATAAAAATTATCAGCTTGAGCACTCAATGGAAAATCCGACCCCTGCATCGAAGGGAAAGCATCTTTAACATTTAAGATACCTGGTCCATTATGAATCTGTTTAATAATCTTCATCATTAAATAAACCAATGCTGGATGCATGTTTTCACTTTTAACTAGCATTGTCGTTGGGGCAACTAAATGAACACTTTTAGATGGAATATTGCGAGCAATATCAATAGAACTTTCAGGAAGAACTAAATGATGTAAATAAGAATTTTGACGAGACAGTGCTTCAGCATCATCCAAACTAATTAAATGAACTCTAGGATTCTTAAGAGCACGCTTAACAACCATAGAATCGCTCATATCAACAATAATAGCCGCATCAATTTTGCCCCCATTGAGTGCATCAACTGCATCGTCACCCGTAAGTTCAGATAAATAAGCATTGCGTGTATTAACCCCGCTAGCGCCTAAAAGTGTCATCGCCAACACATGAGATCCATCACCTTGAGGTCCAACAGCAATCCGCTTACCTTTCAATTTTGAAAGATGTCCAAGCTGCTCCGCACAACGACATAATATCCAAGCAGGCTCATAATAAAGACTACCCAAAGACTGCAATACCCCAGCACCTTCAGCGCGAGCAACGCCATCCTGAACAAAAGCTAAATCAACGCCAGAAGACTCATCTTTAAGCTGTCTAATGTCTTCAACATCACCTGCAGACTCTCTAATTTCCAACTCAACACCATGTTGCTTCAATAACGCACCGTATATAGCAGCATATGCACGATTATTAACAGAGGTGCCGCCTGCTGAAATAACGATCTTTTTAGGAGGTGCAGGATTGATGTAATGAATGGCTAAAAAAACAGCTAGCAAAATAAGTAATGCATAAGGCAATACTTCTTTCAAAAACTCTTTGGCTAACAACCCAGAAATTTTTTTAAAGCCTTTGTCGAACTTTTGTTTCATTCAGCAAACTTTCTTATTCGCAAATCAGTTAACTCATTATATTGCGATTACGACTTCAATTCGAAATTTATGATCAATAAAAAAGGGAGCGTCAGCTCCCTTTTTTAAATCAAACGTTTTATCAGTAATCTAGCTACAGCCGCAGCCACTCTTGCAATCTTTACAGCAAGTGCTTCGCTTTAACAAAGCATAAGCTGGGCAGACTTTCATCACACCTGTTACGAGTGGAATCAAACCCAACCAACCCCATGCACCGATATTGTGAGTGATTGCCAATGTCACTAAAACACTACCAATCACAAGTCTAACGTTACGTTCAGAACAACCTATATTACATTTCATAATTCAACTCCTTAATTAACCCAAAAGCCTAAAACTCAACTCAAAGATTAAATTTATTTAAGGTTTGCATTTATAAATAGCAAAAGTACGTTTACCGAACTCAGGCATCTCATCCTTAACGATAGTATCGCCACCAATATCCAAAGCACTATTGCGAGCGAGCTGTAACAAGTTAGCCTCTACAGCATCAACGCTACGGCTAATGAAACCAACTTTCGTCAATACACTAACTGTAGCTTTGCCTTTAGATTCACAACTTGCCACCTGATTTGCATCTGCAACAGATACACGTTCAGACCCTTGTTTAACTTCTATCAATTGACTTGCACATCCAGAAAAAACCATTACAAACGCAGAAAATACCAATACGTTTTTATACAACTTCATCGAGATGTCCCGTCAAATAATTAATAGAAAAGTTAAACGATAAAAATAATTATCAAAGTCTAATTATTTTGCAGCTGGTTTTTTAGCTGCTGGTTTTTTTACAGCAGGTTTCTTAGCTGCAACTGGCTTAGCTACAACGGCTGCATTAGTAACAGGTTTTGCAGCTGGTTTCGCTGCAGGCTTACTTGAGAAAATACCAAAAATAAAAGAAAAAAGTTTTTTCATGTGAATCTCCAAATGATTTTTTTAATTAATTAGAAAGTGTCTTAAATTGTTTTTAGCCACCACCAATTCCGCAACAATAAACTTTTTTAAAAAATAAAGCTACGTATTAATGTATTAAAGATATAAAAAATATTTAATTTAATGATTTAAATTAAGACTATTTTTTTATTTTAATGATGTGAACTTATAGCATTCAAATATGAAATCTAATAATTAAATTAGAACTAAGTTTTTTGACGATTTGATGTAATAATTTCTTGCGAGGCTAAAATAATTTCCCTCAGAAAACAAAGCAGTCCAAGCGTCAGAGAAAGCATAGCCGTAATAAAAGCGATTAGAACAAAGTGAGGCAAGTTCACATGAAACTCAGCACTAATAAAAACTGAAGCAATAGATAATGCGACACATAAACCAGCAAAAATAAATAGTCCTACAGACCAGCGCATCCACCTTGTTCTTCTAACGATAATATCCAGCTCAGCTGAACACTGATAAAACTGCTCATCCCCCATCACATTAATTGCCCTTGCTCGATCAATTGAGCGGCCAAGACGATTCACTAATACACCAAGAATTGAACCTATGCCTGTAAGCAAAAATACCGGTGCAACAGCGTCACGAATCGCAAGCGAAACATTTTGAACATCGACTGGAGAATGCAACATCGTTAGCACCAATCAGGATTAGGTAATTGATGAAATACTTCTTTAAGCCCCTCTGACCAGCCCTTACGAACAACAGCATAATAGGCATCATTTTCAGTAATACGCTGAAGACAATTTCCATGAAAAGTATCTTTACGATAAAGCATTAAATCTATCGGCGCAGCGACTGAAATATTACTGCGTATGGTTGAATCAAAAGAAATCAATACGCACTTCACCGCATCCATCATTTCGGTATCATGTTTAATCACACGATCGATAATAGGCTTACCATATTTAGTCTCGCCTATCTGAAAATAGGGTGTTTCTTGGCTAGGCTCAATAAAATTACCTGCGTTATAGACATTAAATAATCTTGGCTTTTCGCCTTTAATTTGCCCCGCCACAATAATGCTCGCAGAAAAATCCGCGTTATGATTTTTAAGGTGCTCAGCATCACGTTCAAAAGCAAAACGCACTTCATCACCCACTAAACTTGCCACATGAAATAAGCTACTGACATTATTAATATGATCACCTTCATCACGATCAATTGCTTCACGCAAACGATTCACCACCAATTGCGTAATCGCCAAATTGCCTGCTGTCAGTAAAGTAATCATGCGCTCGCCAGGCACTTCAAAATGATGCATCTTAGGAAAAATTGCCACCTGATCAACACCTGCATTTGTACGAGTGTCTGATGCCAACACCAGCCCCTCGTCAAGCAATAAAGCAACGCAATAAGTCATTTCTTTTCTCCGTCCTATCTATATTATTTTTTATATTTTTAGTATTTATTGTTGTACTTGTTCAATTTGCTTTCTCAACTCGCGATTGCTGCCGCCGCCTCCGAGTTGCCAGACATTGACGCCTGCTTGCATCGTTTCCATACCACCACCAACCCGCACACCACTAACAGGACAGGCATCGTGATAATCCAAACCAGTGGCCAATCGAACATGCGCACTATCGGCCAAACATCTATTTGAAACATCTACGCTCACCCAACCGATTCCATCCAACCAAGCATCTGCCCATGCATGGCTTTCTAGTAAATGACCATCGTCAGTAAATAAATACCCGCTGACATAACGCGCTGGTGTTACTAAACTTCGGCAACAAGCAATAAAGATATGTGCATGGTCCTGACACACACCCGTGCTTGCCTCAAAAGCTTGTGGCGCAGTGGTATAAACCCCAGTCGCTCCTTTCACATAAGGCACACAATCAATAATCGCCTCACTTAATCTCTCTAGATCAGCAATCGTTTTTAAAGGACCAAATGGTGCAGCAAAAGCTTTTATGTGGGCATCCACAGCAGTTAGAACAGTACTCCTTAAAAATATTTGCAAGGGTAGCCTTTCCTCAGATTTGGTCATAGACAAACCTGTCTCAACCTCGCCTTTGGCCACCAACTTAATTTCGCTGTGATTGCCATCAAGCACCATGGTGTGAACAATATTTCCATAAGTGTCTTGATGCTGACTGAGTTGTCCATTCACGGAAATAGACCAATTTTTTACGCGCTGACCAAAACCATCGTGTGGTGTCAGCCGTAATTGTTGAATACTGTAATTAAGCGGATCGCTATAACTGTATTGCGTTGTATGTTGTATGCTTAATTGCATGAGGATTAATCAATCTTTATAAAAACAGGTGGATGCAGATTACGCTGCATGAACATTCAAAAAGCTACGTTGTATTTCCGCACCCAATTGATGATTACGTTCGATAAATTCAGTTAAAAATTCATGCAAACCATTTTGGAAAATCTTATCCATACGTCCATACAACAAACTCGCATTAATCTCCCCTGCGATTCGTTGACATTCAACATGCCGACCTGTTGTTAGGTTCTCTAAAATCGCTGCAATCTCGGTGAAGCAAGCATGTAATGAACGAGGCATGTCTTTACGTAACACCAACAACTCGGCCACGCGCCAAGGCTGAATCGTATCGTTAAATACTTTTTGATAAGCTTGAAAAGCTGATACAGAGCGTAATACCGCACTCCATTCGTAATAATCAACGCCACCCCCAACCTCTTCTTCTTTTGGCAATAACAAGTGGTATTTAACATCTAGCAATCGCGCTGTATTATCAGCTCGCTCAATAAATGTACCCAAACGCAAGAACTGAAAAGCATCATCACGCAACATCGTGCCAAAGCTCACCCCGCGAAATAAATGCGAACGCGCTTTCACCCAATCACAAAATTCACGTAGTCCTTCTTTCGCTAAATCTTTACCTTCAAATTGACTAAACTCTAACCATAAAGAATTAATGTTTTCCCAGGTTTCGGAAGTCATTGCCACGCGAACTGCGCGTGCGTTTTCACGGGCACTGTACAAAGCAGAATAGATACTAGAAGGGTTTTCAGGATCCATCGATAAATAGTGAATCACATTACTGGCAGTGTATTCAGTAAAGCGGTCTTGAAAAGCTTCCGCATTACCTGAAATCTCAAGTGCCGGTTGCCATAAAGCCGCTTCACTCAATGCAGCGTTCGGCACTAGCGCCATATTTGCCGTCACATCTAATATACGTGCCATATTCTCTGCACGTTCGATATACCGAGCCATCCAAAATAAATGATTTGCGGTTCTACTTAACATACAGCCACCTCATCTTTTAATGCTTGTTCAACTGCGTCTAAATCTTGAGACGAGGTTTCTTGCAATACCCAGGTATCTTTAGTACCGCCACCTTGTGATGAATTGACGACCAAAGAACCTTCACGCATCGCCACACGACACAAAGCCCCTGGTACTAAAGTCACGGCCTCACCAGACAACACAAAAGGTCTTAAATCGACATGGCGAGGAGCAATCCCTTGCTCAACTAAAGTTGGGCAAGTTGAAAGCGCTAATGTTGGTTGTGCAATGTAGTTACTAGGATCCGCCAAAATACGATCACGGAAATCAGCAATTTCCTTTTTACTTGCAGTAGGTCCAACCAACATGCCATAACCACCTGAGCCCTGCACTTCTTTAACAACTAGCTCAGGTAAATGCGCTAGCGTATAAGCCAAATCATCTGATTTACTTAATTCGTAAGTAGGCACGTTAGAAAGAATTGGCTCCTCCGCCAAATAGAACTTAATCATCTCAGGCACACGAATGTAGGTCGATTTATCATCAGCGACGCCAGTACCCACAGCGTTAGCCAGTGTTACCCCACCGTTACGATAAACTGAAAACAAACCAGGAACACCCAACATACTGTCAGCGTTAAAAGCCAGTGGATCGATGTACTCATCATCTAATCGACGATAAATCACATCCACACGCTTTGGCCCCTCGGTTGTACGCATATAAACTGCGTTATTACGCACAAACAAATCTTGACCTTCCACTAACTCCACACCCATTTGTTGTGCTAAGAAAGCATGCTCAAAATAAGCACTGTTATAAGCACCAGGCGTAAGCAAAACGACAGTTGGATCTTTAATCCCAGTTTGCGCTACTGCACGTAAATTATTTTTTAATACTTGCGGATAATGTTCAACAGGCGCGATTGAATAGCGACGAAACAACTCCGGAAAAAGTCGCATCATCATCTTGCGATCTTCTAACATGTAAGAAACACCTGAAGGTGTTCTTAAATTATCCTCTAACACATAGAACTGATTCTCACCCGTCCGGACAATATCAATTCCTGCAATATGCGCATAAATGCCACCTGGCACATCCACATCAAACATCTCAGGACGATATTGGCTATGCGTTAAGATACTTTCAGAAACAATACCTGCCTTGATAATTTCACGGTCATGATAAATATCGTGTAAAAACATATTCAAGGCACGTACACGCTGCATCGCACCTTTAGACAAAACATCCCATTCTTTAGCCGCTAATAATCGCGGAATCACATCAAAAGGAATTAAGCGCTCCGTACCCGCATTTTCACCATAAACATTGAATGTGATACCTACACGCCTAAACAGAAGCTCTGCTTCTTGGCGTTTGCTTTCCAACTGCTCCGAAGGCACTCCGCTCAACCAATTGGCATAATTTTTATATAAATCACGAACACCTGTAGACCCAGAGTTCATTTCATCAAAATAGGTTTTTATTGGGCTATTCATAAGAGACCACCGCTTTACTTTTATCGTGTTACTTTTTTCAAAAGCAAACGCCATGCCACTTATTAAAGCCATGTCTGCAAAGGGCTCTAAATAAGCATTCTCTTAAATCCGCACCAATCAAGTGCTGCTCAAAAATGGATGCACTAAATTCGGGAATATCGAAAATTCACGCTAACAGCACTTATGTTTATAATTAAAACAACCTAAATTAACTAAATGCTTTAAAGGAACGCCCCATGAAATATCTCTGGCTTATTGTTTATCTCATCATCAGTACAACTGCAAATGCACAAACAAAATTTACGGGGACTGATTACAGCGGTATTTATGATTGCACTGGGCAAGACAAACTCGAAGGCGCTTATACAGGCAACGTGACGATTAAATTAGTCGCGACTCAAAGCGAAGGGGAATATGGCTCATACCAATTCAAACTAGAAGTGCCAGGCTACGGCACATATCCTGGTCATGCTGCCGCTCATAACAAAGATATGGCGATATATTTTGCAAATACAGATCAAACGGGTAAGGATTTTGGTACGGGCATTGCCACTTTTTCAAAAAACAAAACCGGTAAATGGACCTTCAAAAAGTTTTACTACGAACCCGAATTTAAAGGTGGAAACTTTGGCAAAGAATCTTGTGTGCAACGTTAACAATTAATCAAACAGGAATTTTCGCTAAAAGTTTGGTATCAAATTTTTCTTTGTAAATCACAAAACCTCATAGATACAATTTGATTGTGCTTAGGTATAAACTTAGCAATAGCAGTCAGCTCAATCGCAAGAATTAGTTCTTTATTTTATATAGCATATGAACGATAACATGCGATTGTTGTCATACTTTTGTGACAATTGAATTAAAGGAGATACCTAATGTATGAAATGATGAATGGATCTATCCCTCTTCAGGCCGTTGCAATGTGTTTATTGCTGAATGCTCTACTCGTGCTTGCGATTGCGGCTTTAATTAAATACTTAATCAAAAGCAAATGTAATTGTGGCTGTGGATGTAATTGCGGTTGCAACTCCCAAAAACAAACAAGTTGCGGTACTGAGAATAAATAATGTTGTAATAAATAATCTTTAAATACAGATTAAATTAAATGAACTCTGTTTCGTCCTGCATTTTTTGCTTGATACATTGCCATATCAGCATTCTTAAAATGTAGATCAAGTAATTTTCTAGCATCAGCACAATGAGTATTTGAATTCATTACCGACACACCGATACTGATAGTAATCACAACATGTTTGTTTCTGACCTTACAACATACTTGGCTAGAAACATATTCCCTTAACCTTTCAGCGACTTCAATCGCTTCTTCAGTGTTAGTTTGAGGCAATACAACCAAAAACTCCTCACCACCAATCCTTCCAATAAAATCATTTACCCTTAAGCATTTTTTTAACATCGTAACAAGTGTATTGAGAACCTTATCGCCAACAGCATGACCGTATTCATCGTTCACTCTTTTAAAGTGATCAATATCAATCATTAAAAACGCTAAATTCTCTTTATATCTAAGCGCCCTCTCAATCTCTAATTTAGATCTAGAGTAAAGCTCTATACGACTTAAGGCTTTAGTTAAGTAATCGATTTTGTTAATTTCAGTTAAATTCTTATTTGCTTCCTCTGCAAATATTAAAATTTTTCTAACACCCAAAATTCCAAATAGTAGAAATATTGAAATAGGAAGTGATAACAAGGCATCTGTTAGATTGTATTCTCCGTTTTCTAAAGCAAAAAGAATTGGTGATACTCGCCTCCCCATCATCAAAAACAGAGCTAATGAGAGAAAAATCCACGCCATTCTGTAAACATTCGTTTTTCTAATAAGAGAAATAGCAA
>ERZ1034361.225-NODE-225-length-41121-cov-4.840147_pt1 | contig 41121 bp, 43 predicted proteins | sample MGYA00520617_ERZ1034361 | MGnify/ENA primary metagenome ERZ1034361 (study PRJEB33736, sample SAMEA104284507) | Azolla filiculoides | biome: Urban; feature: Water surface; material: Ditch water | place: Netherlands | collected 2015-10-28 | depth 0-0.1 m ...
ACAAAATCAAAATTGCGTGCCAGCCATAGCGCTTAATAAAGTCTGCAAATGGCTCTATCAAAACTTCTTTAATCCAACCTGAGAAATTTCTGGGCTGAGTTAATTGCAGTTTTACTGGCTCGGAAGAAAGTAGCACTGTAATGACACCAACCGACATTGAAACTGCCATCGATAGGTATGCAATCTTCCAGGCATTCGGATCATATGTCCCTGTTGTTAATTCTGCTCTAGCGGCGATCCATAGAACCCCGGCGCCCGCCCAGATCATCGCTAGTCGATAGCCCGTTTGATATGAGGCAGCTAATACACCCTGACGATTGACATCAGCTGATTCAATTCGAAATGCGTCTAATGCAATATCTTGAGTGGCCGACCCAAATGCAGTCGCTAAAGCACACCAGACAATGATCTCAATTGAGTCTTTGGGATTATTCATTGACATGCCAATCAAACCTGCCATGATCAACATTTGAGCCAGAAGCAGCCAACTACGTCGTCGCCCTAATAGCCTAGTTAAAAGTGGAATCGGTAACCTGTCGACAAGTGGCGCCCAAACCCATTTGAATGCGTATATCAAGCCTACCCATGATAGATAACCAATCGTGCTTCTATCAATGCCAGCTTCTCGAAGCCAAAATCCTAAAGTTCCTAAAACCAATAACAATGGAATACCGGCAGAAAAACCTAAGAACAGCATCCTAAGGCTTGCTGGTTCAATATATGCTTTAAATAAATTTTGTTTAGATTGGCTGGCCTCGGTGGCCTTGTTTGATATTGATTTATTCATCAACTAATTACTGTGCGCCGCGAAATCTGTAAATTGCCAAGCTTCCAAATACATTGGCCGCCCAATTTACTTTCTTTCCTTCGTGCAAAACGACTCGATCAAGAATCTCAATTCCCAAATCTGTTGCTAATGCCTCAAAGTCAGCAATCGTAAGAACCCGAACATTTGGTGTGTTGTACCAAGCAAAAGGTAAGGACTTTGAAACCGGCATCCGACCTAACAAGACTGAAAGTCTGTGCGACCAATGCGCAAAGTTTGGGAAGGAGACAACGCACTCTTTACCAACTCGCATAACTTCTCTCAAGATCGATTCTGTATCGTGAATCGTTTGGAGAGTTTGCGACAAGACAACCGTGTCAAAACTCTTATCTTCAAAAAGGGCAAGTCCACCCTCTAAATCTTGCTGAATAACATTCAGACCTTTTTCGACGCAAGCCAAAACGCTCGGGTCAGAAATCTCAAGTCCGTATATTTTCGTGCCTCGTTGGGCTTTAATAAACTCCAGGAAATCACCATCACCGCAACCCAGATCGAGCAAGGTTGAACTTGGCTTTATCCACTCAGCAATTGCTGCGAAATCCGGCCTTATGCTCATGAGAGCTCCTGAAATACTTTGTTGAAGTAAGCGCTTACTACCGAATGGTACCTTTGATCATCTAATAAAAAGGCATCATGGCCATGAGGAGCATCGATTTCTGCATAAGCAACATCGTGCTTGTTATCAAGCAAAGCTTTAACGATTTCTCGACTTCTAGTAGGCGCAAAACGCCAGTCAGTTGTAAAACTAACCACCAAATATTTGGCCGAAACTTCTGCCAAGGCTGCCGCTAAATTGCCGCCAAATTTCTTAGCTGGGTCGAAATAATCAAGCGCCCTTGTAATTAATAAGTATGTATTTGCATCGAAATAATCTGCAAATTTTTCACCTTGGTGGCGTAAATAACTCTCAACCTCGAACTCAACATCGAAGCTAAATTTGTACTCATCGGATGCGCCATCAACACGACGTAAGTCACGACCAAACTTTTCAGCCATATCGTCATCTGACAAATAAGTAATGTGCCCAATCATGCGGGCAACTCTGAGACCCCTGCGTGGGACAACGCTATGCGCATAAAAGTCGCCCCCATGAAAATCAGGGTCGCTCATAATCGCATTCCTAGCGACCTCATTAAAGGCAATATTTTGTGCTGATAATTTAGGCGCAGAGGCAATCACGATGCAATTGGCAACCCTATCTGGATACATAGTCCCCCAGGCCATTGCCTGCATCCCGCCAAGACTTCCACCCATGACTGCTGCAAATTTCTCAATCCCCAAACGATCTGCCAACAAAGCCTGGGCATTAACCCAATCCTCAACAGTGACGACTGGGAAACTAGCGCCATAAGGCTTTCCTGTTTTTGGATTTAGGCTCATTGGCCCAGTTGAGCCAAAACAAGAACCTAAATTATTAACGCCAATAACAAAGAAATGGTTGGTATCGACAGGCTGTCCAGGACCAATCATGTTATCCCACCAACCTAGCTCCCCAGACTCACTCTGACCAGCAATATGGTGTGATGCATTTAGTGCATGGCAAATTAATACAGCATTACTTTTTGCCGCATTGAGCTTGCCATAAGTTTGAACCATCAAATCATAAGAGCTAATAGAAGCTCCACTTTGCAGCTGCAAAGTGTCTTCAAAATGAATGAGTTCGGGCTTAACCGTACCTAAGGTCATACCGCCAATAGAATATTTAATGAGTTTGGAGCACCATCAAGCGGGGACTTCTTAAAGCCGCTTCGAGCAAATCGATGCCAGCGCCCTATGACATAAGCCATCACCAATGCGGAACGATAAGTGATGTCATCTGGTGTCAAAGTAAGATTTTTTTGAGTCTGCATAATTCTGAAAGATTGTTTTAGAGATGCCTCTACTCTTTCAAGAACTTGGTTAATTCGCTCGTGAAGTCTTGCATCCTCTTGAAATAGCGCGTCGCCCAATAGCACTCTTGTCATTCCAGAATTTTTCTCAGCGAATCCAAGAAGCATCAAAACAATGCCTTGAATTTGTGCGCGACCATCTTCCTCGCGAGCTACTATCTGATTAATTAAACCAAAGATAGACTGCTCTATAAACCCTATCAACCCATCAAACATTTGGGCTTTGCTTGCAAAGTGTCTATATAGAGCAGCTTCAGATACCTGAATCTTTGCAGCCAATGCTGCCGTTGTCACTCTATCACCTTGGGGATGCTCGAGCATCTCCGCTAAGGCTTGCAATATTTGAACTCGGCGCTCACCTGGCTTCGGTCTTTTACGAACAGCCGTGTCCTTAGCGAGCCCCTGTGAGTCGCCTGCATTGTCGAGTTGCTGGTTTTCGTTTGGATTCATATTAATTAGTGTGAGCGAATCATTGTTCCAAATGCTTGTTCAGTCAAGATTTCCAATAACAATGAGTGTTCAATTCGGCCATCAATAACCCCGACCAGGAAACCGAGCGGAAAGCCAAGGAGTTGGATGAACAAGCCAGGGCTTATCGAAAGGCTTCGGGTAGTTGAGATGGATACGCTCACCCTGCAACAAGCTGCCGCTTTCCTGAAGATTCATCCGGTCACACTGCAAGAGAAAGCCAGGGCTGGCGACATTCCCGGCGCCAAGATCGGCAAATGCTGGGTCTTTCTGGAAATTGACCTGATCGAGCACATCCGGTCACAATACCGGCGGCGAGCGTTGCAGGGTGCGCATGAAAGGAACATCACATGTCACTCTTCAAACGCAAAGACTCGTCCTGCTGGTGGGTCAAAATCATCATCGACGGACGAAAGATACAACGCAGTACTGGGACTGACGACAAAATCAAAGCCCAGGAATTCCACGACCGGCTAAAAGCCCAGATGTGGGAACAGAATCGTCTGGGGGTCAAAGCCCGGCGATCCTGGAAGGAAGCGGTAGTTCGTTGGCTGGAGGAAACTTCGGAGAAGGCCACGCACCAGGAGGACAAGCGCAAGCTGATCTGGCTTGATACCTACCTCGGGGCGCTGATGTTGGATGAGATCACCCTGGATGTGATCGACAGCATCAGAGCGGCCAAGCTCAAGGAAGCAGCCAAGGCCACGACCAACCGTTATTTGGCACTGACGCGCTCCATCCTGCTCCGTTCCAGGGATGAATGGGAATGGATCGACAAGGTGCCAAAGATTAGGCTCTTTAAAGAATCTGCAAGCCGTGAACGTTCTCTAACCCGAGAGCAGGCGGGGCGTCTATTGGATGAGTTACCGGAACACCAGCGCGATGTTGTTTTATTCGCTTTGGCTACTGGACTCAGGCAAAGCAATGTCCTCCAGCTCGAATGGTCACAGATCAACCTGGAACAGCGCCATGCATGGATTCATGCCTGGCAGTCGAAGAACCGGCGACCGATTTCCATTCCGTTGAATGAGGCAGCTTATGCTGTCCTTCTTCGACAGAAGGGGAAACACTTGGAGCGCGTATTTACGTTTCAGGGAAGGCCGTTGAATACCGCCAACACCCGTGCCTGGAGAAAGGCACTGCAACGGGCGGGGATCGATAACTTCCGTTGGCATGATCTGAGGCATACCTGGGCAACGTGGCAACGACAGGCCGGAACACCGACTCATGAGTTACAACGACTGGGTGGGTGGCGAACTGGGGCGATGGTGGAGCGTTATGCTCATCTGGCTCCGGAACATCTCGCCGAAGCTGCTTCACGACTGAATTCCGTGCTCCTTGGCTACGATTCAGCTACGGTCGCCTAGAAAAGCAAAAAGCCCAGTCCGAAAACTGGGCTAAGTGCTTAATTCTTTGGCTCCCCGACCTGGGCTCGAACCAGGGACCTACGGATTAACAGTCCGGCGCTCTACCAACTGAGCTATCGAGGAACAGAGAGGCGCATTATAGGAGTAGAATCCCCTCGTGTCAAGCTTCTTGTGGTTTTTTGGGAATATTGGACGGGCTTATGGATTCCAATTTGGTATACGCAAAAACGCCGACTGGTGATGAGGCTGTTCGCCAGAGTACGCGGGTCGTCCAGCGGAATCTGCGCATGGTCCTGGTGCAGGTCGACGGAAAAACGAGCGTCGAGGATTTGACCGAGAAAATCGGCAATCCCCGGCTGGTTCAGTCTGCCTTGCGCGACCTGGAGGAGGGCGGCTATATCGTGCCGGTTGCTGAAGCGGCATCGGTTTGGGAGAAGGCCAGGAGCGCAGCCAAGCCGGATGCGGGGCCAGACTCTGTGCGGCTGATGTCACGTTTTTCGGCCTTTGGCCAGCAGGCCCCGGCGGCATCCGAGTCAAAGCGAAGCGATAGCGTCACGAGCAATTTTTCCTCATTCGGAAAGCCCATTCTTCCTACCTCGTCAAAGTCCGTTGCCGGGACACGTCAGCCGGCGGCAGTGGCCGAGGTGGCCGAGTCCGAGCCTGCGTCGTATCGGCAGGGGACGTCAACGGGGCGCAAGCTGTTTTGGGGGCTGGTCTTCGTATTTTCGATAGGGGTCGCCACCCTTGTTTTCTACCCCTATGAGCAATTCAAGCCCGCCCTTGAGGCAGCGGCAACGCGCATGCTCAAGACGCCGGTCAGGATAGATCGGGTCGGTGTCGCGTTTATCCCCGCACCCTCGCTCAAGCTGACCGGGATTCACCTGGGTGAAAAGGCGGAGGGGGAAATCGCCGAAGTGCGTATCGCTTCGCCACTGTCGCTGATCGGCGGCGCGCCTTACCGGGTCGCGAAAATGGAAGTGTCCGGGGCAACATTGCTTGCCAACAGCGTGCTGGCCCTGCCGATGTTCATGGGTGAAATGGCGGGCGGGCAGGATCTGGTCGTCGGAAAAATCCTGATCGACCATTTCCGGCTCAGACTCAACGATGGCCTGGCATTCGATGATCTGTTCGGCGAAGTCGCTTTTCGCCCGGATGGGGTGATGGATAAGGCTACACTGGAGACGCCAGACCGCAGTGTGCTTGTCAATGCAACGCCGAGCAGCCAGGGGCTGGTCTTGACAATCGAAGGGCGGGCTTGGACGCCACCCGGCTCGACGGTTTCGTTTGCTTCGCTCCAGGCCAAGGGCTTGCTACAGAATAACAAGCTGCTCATCCAGAATATCGACACCACTTTTCTCGGCGGCATTCTTCACGGCAACTGGCTGATCGACTGGAGCAACGGCCTGGCGATGGCTGGCGAGGGGAGGGTGAGCGGGCTGGATAGTCGAAAAGTCAGCGCAGCTTTTGCCCCGTCCCTGAAAATCGACGGCGACTTGAGCGGCAGCTTGCGCCTGCGCGCCAGCGGGCGCGACTGGGCCGGCCTGTGGGCGAACCTTGAAGCGACGGCCAATACGGAAATTACGCGAGGCACCTTCCACGGCGTCGACCTGGGCGAGGCTGTGCGTCGCAGCGGGGTCTCCGAAGTACGGGCGGGCGTTACCCGCTTCGACAAGCTGCGTTCGACGATCACCATCACACCGACGCAAGTCATCGGGCGTGATCTCCGGATGGATGCCGGCATGGTGACGGCGGTGGGTCAGTTTACTGCCGGGCGCAACGGTGAAGTCGAGAGCAACATGTCGGTCACCATGCAAACCTCGGTTTCTAGCCAGAACGGAACGGTGCACGTTTATGGCGTGTTGCCGAACCTCAGCGCGAGTTCGCGGAAATAAAAAAGGGCGGAACCGAGGTTCCGCCCTTGCTGCATTTCAAGACCGGGCCGATCAGGCCTTGGTGACTGCGGCGATGGCCTTGGCCACGTAGTCGAGGTTCTTGGTGTTCAGCGCGGCCAGACAGATACGGCCGGTCGACACGGCGTAGATGCCGAACTCTTCGCGCATGCGATCAACCTGGGCAACGCTCAGGCCGGTGTAGGAGAACATGCCGCGTTGCTGGGCGACGAAGGAGAAGTCCTGCGCCACGCCTTGGGCCTTGATGGCATCGACCAGGCCGGTACGCATGGCGCGGATGCGGTCACGCATGCCGGCCAGTTCGCTTTCCCACATCTGGCGCAGTTCGGCCGAGGCGAGTACGCCGGCAACCAGGGCGCCGCCGTGGGTCGGCGGGTTGGAGTAATTGGTGCGGATGACGCGCTTGAGTTGCGACATGACGCGGCCCGACTCGTCCTTGCCGGCGGTGATGATGGACAGCGCACCGACGCGCTCGCCGTACAGCGAGAAGTTCTTGGAGAACGAGCTGGAGGCGAAGAATTGCAGGCCGGAAGCCGAGAAGGCGCGGACGGCAACGGCGTCGGCATCGATACCATCGGCAAAGCCCTGGTAGGCCATGTCGAGGAAGGGCACGAGACCACGTTCCTGGCAGATGGCGACGACTTCGCCCCACTGGGCATCGCTCAGGTCGGCACCGGTCGGGTTGTGGCAGCAGGCGTGCAGCAGGATGATCGAACCGGCAGGCAAGCCGTTCAGGCAGGCCTTCATGCCGGCAAAATTGACACCACGGGTGGCGGCGTCGTAGTACGGGTAGGTGTCGACTTCAAAGCCGGCCGACTCGAACAGAGCGCGATGGTTTTCCCAGGACGGGTCGCTGATGTAAACCTTGGCAGCCGGGTTCAGGCGCTTGAGGTAATCGGCACCGATTTTCAGGGCGCCGGTGCCGCCGAGGGCCTGGGCGGTGATGACCTGACCATTGGCGATCAGGGCGGAATCCTTGCCGAGCAGCAGGTTCTGGACGGCGGTGTTGTAGGCCGGGTTGCCTTCGATCGGCTGGTAGCCGCGCGGCAGGGCTGCTTTCACGCGAGCATCTTCCGAGGCCTTGACGGCGGCCAGCAGCGGGATCTTGCCGTTGTCGTCGAAGTAGACACCGACGCCGAGATTGACCTTGGTGGTGCGCGCATCGGCGTTGAAAGCTTCGTTCAGACCGAGGATAGGATCGCGCGGGGCCATTTCCACCGCAGCGAAGATCGAAGAGGACATAGGAACTCCGTGAAATAATACAAACAATGTCCGCGCAGCCGATTTGCTGCGCGACGAAAACCGTAGAATTTTAGCATGAGCGAAACCAACAACATCATTCCGGTTGCCAGCTTCGAAGGTAGTCCCTTCCGATTGCACCAGCCTTTTCCACCGGCTGGCGATCAACCGGAGGCGATCCGTCAGCTCGTCGAGGGGCTGGGCGACGGCCTGTCCTTCCAGACCCTGCTCGGCGTCACCGGCTCGGGGAAGACCTACACGATGGCCAATGTCATCGCCCGGACCGGGCGCCCGGCCCTTGTGCTGGCGCCCAACAAGACGCTGGCGGCGCAGTTGTATTCGGAATTCAAGGAGTTTTTTCCGGAAAACGCCGTCGAGTACTTTGTGTCCTATTACGACTATTACCAGCCGGAAGCCTATGTGCCGTCGCGCGACCTGTTCATCGAAAAGGACAGCGCGATCAATGAGCACATCGAGCAGATGCGCCTGTCGGCGACCAAGAGCCTGATCGAACGGCGCGACGTCGTGATCGTCGCCACGGTGTCGTGCATCTACGGTATCGGCGACCGCGACGAATACCACAACATGATCCTCACCATGCGCGTCGGTGACCGCCTCGACCAGCGCGCCATCGTCAAGCGCCTGACCGACATGCAGTACGAGCGCAACGACATGGATTTCCATCGCGGCACCTTCCGGGTACGCGGCGACATCATCGATATTTTTCCGGCCGAACATGCCGAGCACGCCATCCGTGTTTCGCTCTTCGACGACGAGATCGACGGCTTGCAGTTTTTCGATCCGCTGACCGGCCATCTACTGCACAAGGCCCTGCGTTTCACGGTGTTTCCAGCCTCGCACTACGTGACGCCGCGCGGTACGGTGCTGCGCGCCATCGAGGCGATCAAGGACGAACTGCGTGAGCGCATCGACTTTTTCTCGCGCAACAACAAACTCGTCGAAGCGCAGCGGATTGAGCAACGAACCAAGTTCGACCTTGAGATGCTCGACCAGATTGGCTTCTGCAAGGGGATCGAGAACTACTCGCGGCATTTTTCCGGGCGCAAGGCGGGCGAGTCACCGCCGACCTTGATCGATTATCTGCCGGCCGATGCCCTGATGTTCATCGACGAGTCGCATGTGGCCATCGGTCAGGTGGGCGGCATGTACAAAGGCGACCGCTCGCGCAAGGAAAACCTTGTCGATTACGGCTTTCGGCTGCCCTCGGCGCTCGATAACCGGCCGCTCCAGTTCAATGAATTCGAGGCGCACATGCGCCAGACCATTTTCGTCTCGGCCACGCCAGCTGACTACGAGCAGCAGCATGCCGGTCAGGTCGTCGAGCAGGTGGCGCGGCCGACCGGCCTGATCGACCCCGAGGTCATCGTTCGCCCGGCCTCGACCCAGGTTGATGATCTATTGGCCGAAATCGGCCTGCGCGTCAGTGCGGGTGAGCGGGTCCTGGTGACGACGCTGACCAAACGCATGTCGGAAGACCTGACGGATTTTCTTGCCGACAACGGCATCAAGGTCCGCTACCTGCATTCGGACATCGATACGGTCGAGCGGGTCGAGATCATCCGCGACCTGCGCCTCGGCGAGTTTGATGTGCTGGTCGGCATCAACCTGTTGCGTGAGGGTCTGGATATTCCTGAAGTGTCGCTTGTCGCCATCCTCGATGCCGATAAGGAAGGCTTTTTGCGTTCCGAGCGATCATTAATTCAGACAATCGGTCGCGCGGCACGTCATATTCATGGCACAGCCATCCTTTACGCTGATACGATTACACGATCCATGCAGCAGGCGATTGCCGAAACAGGGCGACGGCGGGAAAAGCAGATAGCTTTCAATCGGGAGCACGGCATTACCCCGAGAGGGGTGTCCAAGAAGATCAAGGACATCATAGACGGGGTCTATAACGCCGAATCGGCGCAGACCGAACAGAAGGCGGCCCAGCAGTTGGCACTGTACGAGGCCATGGATGAAAAGACAGTGGCCAGGGAGATCAAGCGACTCGAGAAACTCATGCTGGAGTGCGCGAAAAACCTGGAATTCGAAAAAGCGGCGGCCGCACGCGACGAACTCTTCCATCTCAGGGAACGGGTTTTCGGCGTGGCGAGACACGACCCTGATGGAGAGACAAAATGAGCTATCGCGTGCTTCTTGTCTGCATGGGCAATATCTGCAGATCACCGACAGCAGAAGGTGTTTTTCGTTATTTTATAAAAATCAATAATTTGGGAAGTAAAGTTGAAGTAGATTCTGCAGGAACGCACGGGTATCACGTTGGTGAGGCGCCTGATTCCCGGACACAGCGTGCGGCTGCCGCACGCGGCTACAACCTGTCCCAATTGCGGGCGCGCAAGGTGGCTCGCCAGGATCTCGACTACTTCGACCTCATCCTGGCCATGGACAAGAGCAATCTCGACAACCTCATGCGCATGGCAACACCGGAGCAGCAAAAGCGGATCGGACTATTCATGGATTACTCGCACAACTTCGATGATGACGAAGTGCCCGATCCCTACTATGGCCTGGGTCATGGTTTCGATCTGGTCCTCGACATGGTCGAGGATGCATCACTGGGACTGGTCGAAGCCATAAAGAAGAAAATCGGCACCTGAAGCGCCGGCAGAAAAAAGAAGGGGCTCCCGCGGGAGCCCCTTCTTCATGGCCTTGCAGCCAATTTACTTGCCGGTTTCAACCATCATCAGCGGTTCGCTATCGGCGACCACTGCTTTGGGCTTGCGCTGACGGCCCAGTTTGACCGGGGGTTCAGCCTGGGCAACGCTGGTGGCTGCGGCGGAGGTTTGCACCAGCACCAGTCCACTTTCGGCCAGGGCGGCAGCAATATCGACTACCGGTTCGGCCGCCACGGCGACGGGCGTTACAACAGCTTCGATGACGGAGGCAGGCGTTTCGACCACAGCCGGGGTGATGGCAGTAACTTCAACCGGCGCTTGTTCCACGACGACGGGTGCCACTTCGGCAACGACGACCGGGGCGACAGCAACAGGTTCGACGAAAACCGGAGCCACTTCCGCAACTTGCGGGGCAGCTTCGACGACGGCGACGACCTGCGGTACAGCTTCTGCGACCACCACTGGTTCGGCAGCCGGAATCACCACGATGACGGGTTCCTGGCTCTGGGCTTCAACGATCGACTGGGCTACGGCCTCGGTCTCGGTTGCTTCACCAGCCGGCGTTGCCGTTTCGGCTTCGCTGCGACGTTCGCCACGACCACGGCCACCACGACGACCGCGACGGCGATTGCCCTGGTCTTCGTTGCCGGCGGCTTCCGGTGCGTCATTGCCAAGCAGCGGGGCGACGGTGGCCGATTGCTCGGCACTGGCCTGTTGCGTCAGCTTGCTATCGACGACCTCTGCTTGCGGACGCTCGCCACGCGGCTTGCGTTCGCCACGCGGACGGCGTTCCTGACGTTCGCCATTGCCGGCGGCTGCTGACTCGTCGGACGGTGCCTTTTCGGCATTGCGCTCGTTGCGGTTGCCGCGTTCCTTGTTGTTGCGTTCACCACGCTCTTCATCGCGCTTGTTGCCGTTACGGCCACCACGACGACCATCGCGGTCGCGACGGTTGTCACCGCGGCCTTCGCGCGGCTTCTTGGCGGGCTCGGGCGTGACCGCCGGTTCGGCCGGCTTGGCCGGCGAACGGAACCACGAGAAGATTTTCGAGAAGAGGCCAGCGTCCTGCTGCTCTGGCGCCGCGACCGGGGCTTCGGCTTTTTCCGGCAGATTGGGGGCCGGCTGCTCCGGCGAAATACCCTTGATGGCAGCTTCCTGACGTGGTTTGGCGGCTTCCTGCTGGGTTGCCAGCTTGATGGCTTCCTCGATTGGCGCGTCGACCATGCGGTAGGAGGGGGCGCGGAGCTCGTCCTGATTCAGGTCGTCGTGGCGCAGGCGGGTGATGGTGTGGGCCGGCGTTTCGAGATGAATGTTCGGGATGAGCAGGATGGTGACCTTGTGACGCAACTCGATGGCCTGGATGTCCGGGCGCTTTTCGTTGAGCAGGAAGGTGGCGACATCGACAGGAACCTGGACATGCACGGCGCCCGTGTTTTCCTTCATCGCTTCTTCTTCAAGGATGCGCAGGATGTGCAGCGCAGCCGATTCGGTCGAGCGGATGTGGCCGGTGCCGGTACAGCGCGGGCAGGGGATGTAGCTGGTCTCGGCAAGGGCCGGACGCAGGCGCTGACGCGACAGTTCCATCAGGCCAAAACGGCTGATCTTGCCCATCTGGACGCGGGCGCGGTCAAAGCGCAGGCCGTCGCGCAGACGGTTTTCAACGTCGCGCTGGTTCTTCTGGCTTTCCATGTCGATGAAGTCGATGACGATCAGGCCACCGAGGTCGCGCAGGCGCAACTGGCGGGCCAGTTCGTCGGCGGCTTCCTGGTTGGTCTTGAGTGCTGTTTCCTCGATGTCGGAACCCTTGGTCGAGCGACCAGAGTTCACGTCGACAGCGACCAGCGCTTCGGTGTGATCGATGACGATGGCGCCACCGGACGGCAGGTTAACCTGACGTGCAAAGGCGGTTTCGATCTGGTGTTCGATCTGGAAGCGCGAGAAGAGCGGCACGTCGTCGCGGTAGCGTTTGACGCGATTGACGTTGCCCGGCATGACCGTGCCCATGAAGGCGCGGGCCTGCTCGTAGACTTCGTCGGTATCGATGAGGATTTCACCGATGTCGGGCTGGAAGTAATCGCGGATGGCGCGAATGACCAGGCTGCCTTCGAGATAGATCAGGAAAGCGCCGGTCTGCTGCTGGGCGGCGCCATCGATGGCGGTCCACAATTGCAGCAGGTAGTTTAGGTCCCACTGCAGTTCTTCAGCCTGACGGCCGATGGCTGCGGTACGGGCGATCAGGCTCATGCCGTTGGGCACTTCGAGTTGATCCATGACATCGCGCAGCTCGGCGCGTTCGTCACCGTCGACGCGGCGGGAAACGCCACCGCCACGCGGATTGTTCGGCATCAGAACGAGGTAGCGGCCGGCCAGGGAAACGTAGGTGGTCAGGGCGGCGCCCTTGTTACCCCGTTCATCCTTGTCGACCTGGACGATAAGTTCCTGGCCTTCCTTGAGGGCGTCCTGGATACGGGCTCGACCCGCTTCGGTACCAGGCAGGAAGAAGGCGCGGGAGACTTCCTTGAAGGGCAGGAAGCCGTGGCGGTCAGCACCGTAATCGACGAAGCAGGCTTCGAGCGATGGTTCGATGCGGGTAATGACCCCCTTGTAGATATTGCTCTTGCGTTGTTCCTTGGCGGCGGACTCAATGTCGAGGTCAATCAGTTTTTGACCATCGACAATGGCGACACGGAGTTCTTCCGCCTGTGTCGCATTGAATAGCATGCGTTTCATTATTTTCGGGCTCCAGCGCACAGTGGCACGCTGCAACGAAACGCCCGGGCAGGCAGCGACAGTTTCAGTTATCGGGTTGCGTCATGAATGATGGTGGGCAAAGGCGAAGGTGAATGTGCTGATCAACAAACGGTCGCGTGCTTTTTATTGAAATGCGCGACCTGAAAATTCCTGCAACGGGCAATCCGTGCGTGCTTACAGTGGGCTTATCCATTAACATCACTACTTTTGGTGAGTGAACTTAACCAGTCGTTTTACGTTGGTCTGGCCTGGGCAGTTGGCACAGGTGAGACTTTCGAGCCTGCCGCCCGGCGGTCGCGCTTTTAGCGCGAGGGCACAAACGGTCTGACGGTTCGGCATCTCTTGCAAACCGAGACGTAGAACGCAGGCAGTATATTAGAAAATGACCGTGTCAGGTAACAATTCAGTCACGCATTTGCAGATCAGTGAAGAGGAAGCGGGGCAGCGGCTCGACAACTTTTTGATCCGGCATTGCAAGGGGGTTCCCAAGAGCCATATTTACCGGATTTTGCGCAGCGGCGAAGTACGGGTGAATAGCGGCCGGGTGGATGCGACTTATCGCCTTTGCATGGATGATAAAGTGCGCATCCCGCCCATCCGCATCGCCGAGCGACCGCAGAACGAGGTCGATGAAGTCGCCAAAGAGCGCGTCGATCTGCCCATCATCTATGAAGATGAGGCAATGCTCGTCATCGACAAGCCGGAAGGCATTGCCGTGCATGGTGGCAGCGGCGTCAGTTTTGGCGTGATCGAAGCCTTGCGCCGTCAGCGCCCGCAGGCCAAGTTCCTGGAGTTGGCTCACCGTCTCGACCGGGAAACCTCCGGCGTGCTGCTCGTCGGCAAGAAACGCCTGGCCCTGACTGCACTGCACGACATGTTCCGCGAACACGGGGCAGGCGCCGACAAGCGTTACCTGGTGCTGGTCAAGGGGCGCTGGATGAACACTACCCAGCATGTCAAATTGCCCTTGCACAAATACCTGACCGAGGGTGGCGAGCGGCGCGTCGCGGTCAATCCTGAAGGCAAGGCTTCGCACACCATTTTCCGTCTGCTGGCGCGCTGGCCGGACATGAGTCTGCTTGAAGCACAACTGAAAACCGGGCGCACCCACCAGATCCGCGTACATCTGGCGCACCTCGGCTTTCCCATCCTCGGTGACGAGAAGTACGGCGATTTCGCTCTGAACAAGAATCTCAAGCGCGATGGCCTGAAACGCATGGCCCTGCATGCCTGGCGGATGGCTTTCCGGCACCCGCTGACGGCGGCGCCGCTCGAATGCATCGCCCCGTTGCCGGACAGTTTTGGCGGCTATATTGCCGCGGTGGACGGGAAAAAGGACAGGGAATTCACAGCCGATAATCTGGCAGAAATATTGGGTAATCGATGAAATACGAACTGGTAGTGTTTGACTGGGATGGCACGCTGCTCGACTCGGCAGGTGCCATCGTGCATGCCATTCAGGCATCGGCCCGTGATCTGGGGCTGGCTGTACCGGATGACGCCCGTGCCCGGCACGTCATCGGCCTGGGGCTGGCCGACGCCTTGCGCCATGCGGTACCCGATTTGCCGCCCGACGGCACGGCAGCAATGGTCGAACGCTATCGCTTTCACTATCTGTCCGGTGACCATGGCCTGACCTTGTTCAAGGGTGTGTCCGAGATGCTGCAACGACTGCAGGCGGCCGGGCATATCCTGGCTGTGGCAACCGGCAAGAGCCGGCTTGGGCTTGAGCGAGCATTCGATCACTCGGGGCTGCGTCCCTTGTTTCAGGCATCGCGCTGCGCCGACGAGTGCCATTCGAAGCCACATCCGCAGATGCTGGAAGAGTTGATGGCTGAATTTGGTGTCGCTGCCGAGGCTACGGTAATGATCGGCGACACCTCGCACGACCTGCTGATGGCTACGAATGCGGGCGTTGATAGCCTGGCCGTGACCTATGGCGCCCATTCGCACGATCACCTGCTGGAACACAAGCCGGTGGCCTGCCTGCATAGTGTTGAGGAACTCGACAGGTGGCTGCTGAATCACGCCTGATCTGCGCCAGCCAGGACGTGATCGATGCCGGGCTGGGCTTTCGCTTCAAGATCAGGCGCCATGAACGCGACGTTCCGGCATTCGTCATTCGCTTTCGTGGGCAGGCTTATGCCTATTTCAATGAATGCGGCCATGTTCCGGCCGAACTCGACTGGCAGCCGGGCGAGTTCTTCGATCATTCCAAGCTATACTTGATCTGCTCGATTCATGGCGCGCTTTATGCTCCCGAGTCGGGTAGATGTCTCGGTGGACGCTGTCAGGGGAAAGGTTTGAAGCCCTTGAAGATTCACGAGATCGATGGACAGATTTTTTTAGACCAAGAAAATAATCATGGATAGCCCCCAACCGCCCAACAATGATTCCGCCTGGGAGCGGAAAACCCTGGAAAGACTGGTGTTCGCCGCGCTTGACGAGCAGCGCGCCCGTCGCCGCTGGGGCATCGCCTTCAAGACCCTGGGTTTTGTTTACCTTTTGGCCGTACTGATTGCCTTCGTCGATTGGGGAACCGGTGCCGAGCACCAAGAGCGCCACACCGCCCTGGTTAATCTGAACGGTGTCATTGAAGCCAAGGGTGAGAGCAATGCCGAGAATCTCGTCGCTGCCTTGAGCAGCGCCTTCGAGGAAAAGAATGTCGCCGGCGTCATCCTGCGCATCAACAGTCCGGGTGGCAGCCCGGTCCAGGCGGGCATCATCAACGATGAAATACGCCGCCTGCGTGGCAAGCATCCGGACAAGCTGCTCTATGTCGTGGTCGAAGACATGTGCGCCTCAGGCGGTTATTTCGTGGCCGCAGCCGCTGACATGATTTTCGTCAACAAGGCCAGCATCGTTGGCTCGATCGGTGTCCTGATGGACGGCTTCGGCTTCACCGGCACAATGGACAAGGCCGGGGTCGAACGTCGCCTGCTCACAGCCGGCGAAAACAAGGGCTTCCTTGATCCGTTCTCGCCGCAGGCGCCGCAACACAAGGCGCATGCCCAGACGCTGCTCAACGACATTCACCAGCAGTTCATCGACGTCGTCAAAACCGGACGCGGCAATCGGCTCAAGGAAACGCCGGACATGTTCTCCGGCCTGATGTGGACTGGGGCGCAGAGCGTTCAACTGGGTCTGGCCGATGGTTTCGGCAGCGTCGATTCGGTCGCGCGTGACATCATCAAGGCCGAGAAAGTGCTCGATTATTCGGTCAAGGACAATATCGCCGAACGTTTTGCCAAGCGCCTGGGTGCCAGCACCTCGGCCGGCTTCTGGAAAGGCTTTTCGGAAAGCGCCGCTGCCGTCAGCCTGCGCTAACCGAGGAGCAGGAAAACCGTCGGACGCCGCTCGATTTCGGGCGGCGTCTGTTTTTTCCAGGCCGCAATTGTGCGTGTCCGCACGGATTCGGCCGGCAGGGTCAGGTCGGTTGCCACGGTCAGCCGAGTGCTCGGCTGGCAGGCCTGCAGAATGGCATCGAACATGGCCCGGTTGCGGTAGGGCGTTTCGATGAACAACTGGGTCTGCTGACGCTTTTTCGATTCGCTTTCGAGGTCGCGCAGGGCTTTTGTGCGATCCACCTCTTTGGCCGGCAAATAGCCCTGAAAGGCGAAGCGTTGCCCGTTCAGGCCCGAGGCCATCAGGGCGAGCAGGAGCGAGGAGGGGCCGATGAGCGGTACGACGCGGATATTTTCCTGTTGCGCCAGTGCCACCAGATTGGCGCCGGGGTCGGCCACCGCCGGACATCCCGCCTCTGAGAGCAAGCCGATGTTGTGACCGGCGCGCAGCGGTTCGAGCAGGCGGTCGAGTTCGTTGGCCTTGGTGTGCTCGTTGAGTTCCTCGAGCTTCAATTCCTGCAAGGGCAAGTCAGTGCCGGCGGCCTTCAGGAAGGCGCGTGCCGTCTTGGCCTGCTCGACAACGAAATAGGTCAATGGTCGGATAGCGGCCAGGACATTGGCGGGCAATGATTCCTGCGGCGCTGTCGGGCCGAGCGGCACCGGTATCAGATAGAGGGTGCCTGCCATCAGAGTACCGCTACGCCTTGATGGCGCAACATGTCGCAGAGGGCAATCAGGGGCAGGCCAACCAGGGCGTTCGGGTCGTCGCCGCGCATGCTGCTGAGCAGCGCGATGCCCAGACCTTCGGATTTGGCCGAGCCGGCGCAGTTGTAGGCAGGTTCGCGGCGCAGATAATTTTCGATTTCCTGATCGCTCAAGTCCCTGAAAGTCACCAGCATGGGTACGCCACGTACCTGGGCTTCACCGGTTTTGGCGTTGAGCAGGCAGAGACCGGTAAAGAAATTGACAGTTTTGCCGGACAGGGCGCGCAATTGTTCGACGGCGCGCTCGTGGGTACCCGGTTTTCCGTATATCTTGCCGTCCACCGTCGCGACCTGATCGCTACCGATAATCAGTGCCTCGGGATAGGTATCGGCCACAGCCCTGGCCTTGGCTTCGGAGAGGCGCAAGGCGATTGCCTCCGGTGTTTCGCCGGGGAGAGGGTTTTCGTCGGTTTGCGGATTGGCGACAGAAAAGGGGAGACCCAGGCGGCCGAGGAGTTCGCGGCGAAAAGGCGAGGTGGAGGCAAGAATCAGCTTATGCGGCATAAAAATCCGTTACAACAAAGCCTTGCATTGAACACTTCAAGAAGCACTTTGTTTTGACTTGGAAAGCCAAAAATAATATCATTCAATGTTTAAGTCGCAACAGGTCAAGATTGAAAAGGATTTCGGACGCTTTCGCATTTGCCAGAGATGGTCGTGTTCTCGAGGGAACGCTGGCTGTTGAGGACCTTGAACGCTTGCATGATTTGCTCGCGGAGATTGGTGGAGAGGTAACTTTCCGCCTGCAAGGTTTCAAAGGCGATAGCGGAGAATCCATGCTGCATCTGGAGGTTTCGGGAACGATCCCGCTATCCTGCCAGCGCTGCCTGGAAGCCGTGCCTTGCGATCTTGATGTCGATGCCCGTCTGGAACTCGTTCCGGCCGGTGCCGAATTGTCGCAAGACGAACTGGAAGACGACACCCGGGATTTCCTGCCGGTGGAACGCGAACTGGATGTGGTCGAGTTGGTTGAGGATGAAATCCTCCTCGCCCTGCCAGTGGCGCCGCGGCACGAAAAATGTGGTTTGCCTGGCGCCGCCAATGCGGGCGAACGGATCAATCCGTTTGCCAAGTTGTCGGCGCTAAAAGGCAAGCCGAACTGATTTTTTTGGAGTAACAACATGGCCGTTCAACAAAACAAAAAGTCCCCGTCCAAGCGTGGCATGCACCGTGCTCATGACTTCCTGACCGCTCCCCCGCTGGCCGTCGAGTCGACCACCGGCGAAGCCCACCTGCGTCACCACATTTCCCCGGCCGGTTTCTACCGCGGCAAAAAAGTCGTCAAGGGCAAGGGCGAGTAATCGTTCAATGAAGGGCAGGCGGTTCGCCTAGAGCCGCCTGCCTTTTATTTTGCCATGACAACCCGCATCGCCATCGATTGCATGGGGGGTGACCACGGTCCGTCTGTGACGGTTCCGGCGGCTATCCAATTTCTTGCGGAGCATCCGTCAGCCAATCTCGTCCTGGTAGGTCAGGAAGATGTGTTGCGCCCGTTGCTCGGCAACCATGTCAACGATTCACGCATTCGCCTTGTTCACGCCTCGGAAGTTGTCGGCATGGACGAGTCGCCGGCGCTTGCCTTGCGCAACAAGAAAGATTCGTCGATGCGGGTCGCCATCAACCAGGTCAAGGCCGGTGATGCCGACGCCTGTGTGTCCGCCGGCAATACCGGTGCGCTCATGGCGATTTCCCGCTTCGTGCTCAAGATGCTGCCGGGTATTGACCGGCCGGCGATCTGTGCGCCGCTGCCGACGGTCAATGGCCACACGCACATGCTGGATCTCGGTGCCAATGTCGATTGCGGACCGGAGCATCTGCTCCAGTTCGGCATCATGGGTGCCATGCTGATTTCGGCCATGGAACACAAGGAGCAGCCGACGGTCGGCATCCTCAACATCGGTGAAGAAGACATCAAGGGTAATGAAGTGGTCAAGGCTGCGGCCGGATTGCTTCGTGCCTCGGGCCTCAATTTCATCGGCAATGTCGAGGGTGACGGCATCTACAAGGGCGACGCCGATGTGATCGTTTGCGACGGTTTTGTCGGCAACGTCGCACTCAAGACCTCGGAAGGCCTGGCACAGATGCTGGCGTCGTCGTTGCGCGAGGAGTTCAAGCGCAACTGGCTGACCAAGATTGCCGCCCTGATCGCCATTTCGGTACTCAATAACTTCAAGCGACGTTTTGATCACCGCCGCTACAATGGCGCGATCCTGCTCGGTCTCAAGGGTGTCTCGGTGAAGAGCCACGGTTCGGCTGACGTGCTGGCTTTTGGCAACGCCATTTCGCGCGCCTACGATGCAGCGGAAAACCATGTTCTTGAGCGTATTACCAGCCGCTTGGCCGAATTGGCGCCAGCCCCCGCTGTTGTGGAGAATGTCTGAATGTACGCACGCTTGATCGGTACAGGTAGTTATCTTCCGGGCAGCCCCGTCAGCAATGACGATCTGGCCGCCCGTGGCATCGATACCAACGACGAGTGGATCGTCACCCGCACCGGTATTCGCAGCCGCCATCTTGCCAGCCCGGGCACGACCTCGAGCGAACTGGGCTTGATTGCCGCCCAGCGCGCCCTGGAAATGGCCGGCATCGCCGCCGCTGACCTTGATCTGATCATTGTCGCGACCTCGACCCCGGATTTCATCTTTCCGAGCACGGCCTGTCTGATCCAGGCCAAACTGGGCAACAAGGGCGCCGCCGCCTTCGATGTGCAGGCCGTTTGCGCCGGCTTTACATATGCCCTTGGGATTGCCGAAAAATTCATCTGCTCTGGCAGCCACAAGAAGGCCCTGGTCATTGGTGCCGAGGTGTTCTCGCGAATCCTTGACTGGAATGATCGTGGCACCTGTGTACTGTTTGGCGATGGCGCCGGCGCCGTGGTGCTCGAAGCTTCCGATACACCGGGCATTCTGGCCACCGCCATGCATGCCGACGGCAGCCAGAATGGCATCCTCAACGTTCCCGGCCAGATCTGTGGCGGGCAGGTTACCGGTGACCCTTTCCTGCGCATGGACGGTCAGGCTGTATTCAAATTTGCCGTGCGCGTGCTGGCCGATATCGCTACCGAAGTTTGCCAAACCGCCGGTATTCAGACCAGCGATGTCGATTGGCTGATTCCGCATCAGGCCAATATCCGCATTATTGAAGCCACCGGCAAGAAACTCGGCATTGATCGCAACAAGGTCATCGTCACCGTCGATCGCCATGGCAATACTTCTGCTGCCTCCGTACCCCTGGCGCTCGACGAAGCCGTGCGCGACGGACGTATCCAGCGCGGCCAGAAAGTATTGGTCGAAGGCGTCGGTGGCGGCTTTACGTGGGGCGCAGCCCTTCTTGAATTCTGAACCAGGAGACGAAACGATGTCTTTTGCATTCGTATTTCCCGGCCAAGGCTCACAGAGCGTTGGCATGATGGCCGCCTACGGCGACGCCGCCGTAGTCCGTGCCACCTTTGACGAAGCCTCTGCTGCGCTCGGTGACGACCTCTGGGCGATGGTCGCAGATGGTCCGGCCGAAGCACTGACACAGACCGTGAATACACAGCCGGTCATGTTGACCGCAGGGATCGCCGCCTGGCGTTTGTGGCTCGAAAAGGGTGGCCGCAAGCCGGCCGTGGTTGCCGGACATAGCCTCGGCGAATATTCCGCCCTGGTCGCCGCTGGCGTCATCGCCTTCAAGGATGCCGTCCCGCTCGTGCGCCTGCGCGCTGCAGCCATGCAGGAAGCCGTGCCGGTCGGCACGGGTGCCATGGCGGCCATTCTTGGCCTCGACACCCCCGGCATCGTTGCTGCCTGCGCCGAAGCGGCACAGGGCGAAGTGGTCGAGCCGGTCAATTTCAATGCCAATGGGCAGACCGTAATCGCCGGCCACAAGGCTGCCGTCGAGCGCGCCATGGACGCCTGCAAGGCGCGTGGTGCCAAGATGGCCAAGGCCTTGCCGGTCTCCGCGCCGTTCCATTCCTCGCTGATTCGTCCGGCTGCCGACAAACTGGCTGCCCGTCTGGCCGAATTGACGCTGAATGTGCCGCAAATCCCGGTCATCAATAACGTCGATGTGGCCATCGAAAACGATCCGGCCCGCATCAAGGATGCCTTGATCCGCCAGGCCTATAACCCTGTGCGCTGGGTCGAGACCATACAGAGCATGGCTGCGCTGGGCGTCACCACCGTCGCCGAATGCGGCCCGGGCAAGGTCTTGGCCGGCCTCACCAAGCGCTGCGCCGATGGCGTGGCCGGTGTCGCACTGGCTGACGCTGCCGCCATCGATGCCAATCTGGGTCTGGAGTAAATGATGCTGAATGACAAGATCGCCCTCGTCACCGGCGCCACGCGCGGCATTGGCCGCGCCATTGCGCTCGAACTGGGCAAGCAGGGCGCTACCGTGGTGGGCACGGCGACCAGCGATGACGGCGCGGCAAAAATTTCTGCCTATCTCGCTGAAGCCGGGATCAAGGGCAAGGGCATTGCCCTTAACGTCACCGATGTGGCGCAGAGCGATGCCGTGCTCGCTGACATTGCCAAGGAATTCGGTGCCATCACCATCCTCGTCAATAACGCCGGCATTACCCGCGACAACCTGAGCATGCGCATGGGTGACGACGAATGGGATGCGGTGATCGACACCAACCTCAAAGCGGTTTTCCGCCTGTCGCGCGGAGTCATGCGCGGCATGATGAAGGCGCGTTTCGGCCGGGTCGTCAATATCACCTCCGTCGTTGGCTATTCGGGCAACCCCGGTCAGGCCAACTACTGCGCCGCCAAGGCTGGCGTCGCCGGCCTGAGCCGCTCGCTGGCCCGCGAACTGGGTAGCCGCAACATCACCGTCAACTGCGTCGCACCTGGCTTTATCGCCACCGACATGACGCACGCGTTGACCGAAGAACAGAAGCAGGCCATGCTGGCGTCGATCCCGTTGGGGCGTGCCGGCACACCTGAAGATATCGCCGGCGCTGTCGGCTTTCTCGTATCCCCGGCGGCCGCCTATGTCACAGGCACGACAGTGCATGTGAATGGCGGTATGTTCATGGATTGATTTCCCGAAGCCTCGGCTTTTGGTAGACTAGCAATGTTTTTTTTCGTACCCCTGAGGGGAAGGAGTTTTTCTAATGGATAACATCGTAGAGCGCGTCAAGAAGATCGTCGCCGAACAACTGGGCGTGAACGAAGCGGACATCAAGAACGAGTCCTCTTTTGTGGACGATCTGGGCGCGGATTCCCTGGACACCGTTGAACTGGTCATGGCACTGGAAGAAGAGTTCGAGTGCGAAATCCCTGATGATCAGGCTGAAAAGATCACCACGGTCCAGCAAGCTGTCGATTTCATCCTCGCCAACAAGAAGTAATCACCTTCTTTCTGGTTGAACCAGGCAAGGCCGGCCCCCATGGCCGGCCTTGCTACATTTGCTTTCGGAGTGCACCTTGGCGCGTCGCAGAGTCGTTGTAACCGGTTTGGGCATCGTTAGCCCGGTCGGAAATTCCGTCGAAGAAGCCTGGCAGAATATTCTTGCTGGCAAATCCGGTATTGCCGCTGTCACCAAGTTCGATACCTCTACCTTTCCGGTCAAGTTTGCCGGCGAGGTGAAGAACTTTGACATTACTCAATATATTTCCGCCAAAGATGCGCGCCGCATGGATGATTTCATCCATTTCGGCCTGGCCGCTGGCATTCAGGCCGTGCGCGATGCCGGCCTGGACAAGGAAAACGTCGTCGATCTCGAGCGCGTTGGCGTTGCCATCGGTTCCGGGATCGGTGGCCTGCCGCTGATCGAAGCCACCCAGGTCGAGTACGCAGCAGGTGGCGTCCGCAAGGTTTCGCCCTTCTTTGTGCCGGGTTCGATCATCAACATGATCTCGGGCAATCTCTCCATCGAGTTTGGCTTCAAGGGCCCGAATATCGCCCTCGTTTCGGCCTGCACGACGGGGACGCACTCGATTGGCGATGCTGCCCGTATCATCGAATACGGCGACGCTGACGTGATGGTGGCCGGCGGTGCCGAATCGACCGTCTCGCCACTCGGCATGGGCGGCTTCAGTGCAGCCCGCGCCCTGTCTACGCGTAACGATGATCCGACCACGGCCAGCCGGCCCTGGGACAAGGATCGCGACGGTTTCGTGCTGGGTGAGGGGGCCGGGGTCATGGTGCTCGAAGAGTACGAACATGCCAAGGCCCGTGGCGCCAAGATCTACGCCGAGCTGGTCGGTTACGGCATGAGTGCCGACGCCTACCACATCACCGCGCCGAACATGGATGGCCCGCGCCGTTCCATGGTCAATGCGCTGAAGAATGCCGGTATCCAGCCGTCCGATGTGCAGTACCTGAATGCCCACGGCACTTCGACGCCGCTGGGCGACAAGAACGAATCGGATGCAGTCAAGGCAGCCTTCGGCGATCACGCCTACAAGCTGGTGGTCAATTCGACAAAGTCGATGACCGGCCATCTCTTGGGTGGTGCTGGCGGTATCGAATCCTTGTTCACGGTGCTGGCGATTCATAACCAGATCTCGCCGCCGACCATCAATATCTTCAATCAGGATCCCGAGTGCGATCTTGATTACTGTGCCAATGTGGCACGGCCGATGAATATTGAGTATGGCCTGAAGAACAACTTCGGCTTCGGTGGCACCAACGGATCGCTCGTCTTCAAGCGCATCTAAGCCGGATCATCAGGAAAACGAACGGTGCAGTTTCCGATCACCATCGGACTGCGCCGTTCGCGCATTCTGGATGGCCTCCTGGGCTTGACCCTCGTACTGTGTCTCGCCGCCAGCCTGGCTTATCCTGGCACAGTGATCATCCATCTCGGCTTGGTGTTATTGAGCCTGCTCCTGGCGGCCCTGGCCGGGCGGCGGCTGACACCGTCGGTAACGGCCATTCGCCTGGAGCGGAACGGCGATATCTTCGTCTGCCTGGTGGGCGCGGGCGATTTCTTCCCGGCGCAACTCGAGCCGGGTGCGACCGTTCATCCCTGGCTGACGGTGATTCGTGTGACGATGGCGAATGGCCGTCGGGCAACGATCATGGCTACCCCTGACAGTCAGAATCCATCTGATTTCCGGCATCTGCGCATGTTCATGCGCTGGCAGGCGAACTTCAGCGCGTTAGGCGACGCCGCCTGAGGACCGTATTTTTCGCTTTGCTTGCCGTTTCCGGGTAATCCCGGGAGAAGTGCAGGCCGCGACTTTCCTTGCGCTGCATGGCGCAACGCACGATCAAGTCAGCCGTAACCACAAGATTGCGCAATTCAATAAGGTCATGGCTGACCCTGAAATTGGCGTAGAACTCCTCGATTTCGCGCATCAGCAGGCCAATGCGGTGTTTCGCCCGTTTCAGGCGCTTGGTGGTGCGCACGATGCCGACGTAGTCCCACATGAAACGACGAAGCTCGTCCCAGTTATGGGAGATCACCACTTCTTCATCGGCATCGGTGACCCGGCTCTCGTCCCACAGCGGCAGCGCAGGGCAGGGCGCGACGGCGCTGGCGAGAATGTCCTTGACCACGGCTTCGGCGAACACCAGGCATTCGAGCAGGGAGTTCGAGGCCAGGCGATTGGCGCCATGCAGCCCCGTGCATGAAGCCTCTCCGGCAACATAGAGGCCGGCGACATCCGTCCGCCCGTGCAAATCGCTGACGATGCCACCACAGGTATAGTGCGCGGCCGGTACGACAGGAATGGGTTCCTGCGCAATGTCGATGCCCAGTTCGAGGCAGCGGGCATGGATGTTCGGGAAGTGATTGCGGATGAAATCCTCGCCCTTGTGGGAAATGTCGAGGAAAACGCAATCCAGGCCACGCTTCTTCATTTCGAAGTCGATGGCGCGGGCGACGATATCGCGCGGCGCCAGTTCAGCGCGATCATCGTGCTCCGGCATGAAACGGCTGCCGTCCGGCAGGCGGAGCAGGCCGCCTTCTCCACGCACCGCTTCCGAAATCAGGAAGGACTTGGCCTGCGGGTGATAAAGGCAGGTCGGATGAAACTGGATGAATTCCATGTTCGCTACCCGGCAACCGGCCCGATAGGCCATGGCGATGCCGTCGCCGGTTGAGGTATCGGGGTTCGTCGTATAGAGATAGACCTTGCCGGCACCGCCGGTCGCCAGCAGCGTATTCGCCGCAGCGATGGTTGCCACTTCACCGTCGCGATTGTTCAGGACATAAGCGCCAAAGCAGCGCTTTTCGCCGGTGCCCAGCCGGTCGCCGGTAATCAGGTCGATGGCGATATGGTCTTCGAGCACTGTAATGTTCGGATTGGCGCGGACTTTTCTGGTCAACGTATCCTGAACGGCGCTGCCGGTTGCATCAGCCACGTGAATGACCCGACGGGCGCTGTGCCCGCCTTCGCGGGTCAGGTGGTAACCCAGATCATCCTTGGTAAACGGAACGCCCTGCTCAATGAGCCACTCGATGGCATGGCGGCCGTTTTCAACGACGAAACGGGTGGCCGCTTCATCATTGAGCCAGGCGCCCGCTATGAGTGTGTCCTGAATGTGTGCCTCAATGGAGTCCTTGCTGTCGAGGACCGCGGCTATGCCGCCCTGCGCCCAGCCAGAAGCCGAATCTTCAAGGCTGCGTTTGCTCACCAGCACGACTTGGCAATTGGACGAAGCCAAACGCAAAGCGGCGGATTGACCGGCCAGGCCACTGCCGATGATAAGGACATCAAATTTCTGCACGCTGTTCTCTGTAGGAGTTGTTTTGGGGAAATATAGCATGCAGAAAACGATTCATCCGGTTACAGATGGTCACAAATAGGGATAAATACCTATCGGCCGGCTAAAAATGGCTGCGTTATACTTCTGCCACAATGGAAAGCAACATCCAACCCCAGGGAAAACGAGAGCCATGAGTGAGCGCGAGATCGATCAAGTACTGGTCGAGCGGGCGCAAGGCGGAGATAAGCACGCCTTCGACCAATTGGTAAGCAAATACCAGCGCAAGCTGGGCCGTTTGCTTTCGCGTTTCATTCGCGATTCGGCAGAAGTCGAGGATGTCTGCCAGGAGGCTTTCATCAAGGCCTATCGTGCCTTGCCTTCATTCAGGGGCGACAGCGCTTTCTATACCTGGCTGTACCGGATAGGCATCAATACTGCCAAAAACTATCTGGTTTCGCAGGGGCGCCGGGCACCGACCACGACCGAGTTCGACAACGACGAGGCCGAAACCTTCGATGATGCATCGCAACTGCGCGATATCAACACCCCGGAAAGCCTCCTTCTGACCAAGCAGATCGGTCAAACGATCAATTCGGCGATGGATGCGCTGCCCGAAGAGCTGCGCACGGCCATCGTCCTGCGTGAAATTGACGGCCTGTCCTATGAAGAGATCGCTGGCATCATGGATTGCCCCATCGGTACGGTCCGCTCCCGGATCTTCCGCGCCCGCGAGGCGGTGGCGGCAAAGCTGCGCCCCTTGCTCGACACGACGGCAGACAAACGTTGGTAGACATGAGTACAGAGCAACCGACCATCAAGGCCATTGTCCGCACGGTGGACGGCACTCACGCACACGTTGAGGTCGAACACGGTGGTTGTGGCCGTTGTCATGAAGAAGGAGGCTGCGGAGGGCAGCAGCTGACCCAGATGTTCTGCGGTGGTCCGAAGACCTACCATGTTGAAAATACCATCGGCGCCGCTGTCGGTGACCGGGTGACGGTCGCCATCGCGGCCGGCAGCGTCAGGCGCAGTGCCAATCAGGCCTATGTTTTGCCCCTGATTTCGGCCATCGGCGGGGCTGCACTCGGCGCCACTTTCGGTGGCGACTTGAGCGCCATTCTCGGGGCCGGTGCCGGGCTGGGCATCGCCTTCGTCTATGTCATTCTCCGCTCACGCGAGCACACTGGAAATCTGGCCGAGCGCCCCCATATCATTTCGCGTTCCTGATCGAATACGGAGGTAATGTTGTCCATGAAACGCCTTATCGCCCTTGTTTCCATTTTCTTGATGAGTTCGCTGGCCCTTGCCCAGACCCGCGGGCTGCCCGACTTTTCCGAACTGGCCGAAAGGCAGGGGCCGGCCGTCGTCAATATCAGTACAACGCATGTCGTGCGTGGCCAGGCCCAGATGATGCCTTTCCCGTTCGACGAGAACGATCCCGCCTTCGAGTTTTTCAAGCGCTTTGTTCCGCGCAATCCGGGCGGTGCCATGCCGCGCGATTTCGAAAACAAATCGCTGGGTTCTGGATTCATCGTCAGCGGCGACGGCTACATCCTGACTAATGCCCATGTGGTCGAGGGGGCCGATGAAGTGACCGTTCGCCTGACCGACAAGCGTGAGTTCAAGGCCAAGACCATCGGTGCCGACAAGCGCACCGACGTGGCGCTGCTCAAGATTGAGGCGAGCGGCCTGCCGGTCGTCAAGCTGGGCGATCCGGCGCAATTGAAGGTCGGTGAATGGGTCGTTGCCATCGGCTCGCCCTTCGGCTTCGACAATTCGGTGACCGCCGGTATCGTCTCGGCCAAAGGCCGCTCGCTGCCGCAGGAAAACTACGTCCCCTTCATCCAGACCGATGTCGCGATCAACCCGGGCAATTCCGGCGGCCCGCTCTTCAACATGCGCGGCGAAGTGGTCGGGATCAATTCGCAGATCTACAGCCGGAGCGGCGGTTACATGGGCGTCTCCTTTGCCATCCCGATTGATGTGGCAATGGAAATCCAGAACCAGTTGCGCGCCTCGGGCAAGGTCAGCCGCGGTCGCCTCGGGGTCGTCATCCAGGAAGTCAGCAAGGAACTTGCCGAGTCGCTGGGGCTTGGAAAACCCATGGGTGCCGTGGTGAATTCGGTCGAAAAGGGTGGGCCGGCTGAAAAGGCCGGCATCGAGGCCGGCGACGTCATCCTCAAATTCGACGGAAAAACCATCAACAACTCGGCGGACCTGCCGCGCATGGTGGGTATCACCCGACCGGGCACGCGTTCTGTCATCCAGCTGTGGCGCAAGGGAGCGACCCGTGAACTGAGTGTTGTCGTCGGCGAGGTACCCGATGACAAACTGGCTGCCGCCAAGCAACCACAGCGTGGCGCCAAGCCAGCCGAGCAGGCGGCAAATCGCCTTGGTCTGGTCGTCAGTGAATTGACGGCCGATCAGAAGCGCGACCTGAAAATGGCTTCCGGCCTGCTCATCGAGGATGTGCGCGGTGCCGGAGCGCGCTCCGAACTGCGCCAGGGTGACATCATCATCGCCGTCATCAGCAAGGGTGCGACGACCGAAGTCAGATCCGTCGATCAGTTCAACAAGCTGCTCGCCCAGTTCGAAAAAGGCAGCAATGTCACACTGCTGATCCGCCGTGGCGAGATGCAGACCTTCGTCACCATCAAGGGCCTCAATGGCAATTGAACTGACCCTGATGAGTCGCGGCTACTGCCACCTCTGTCACGACATGGAGGTGGCGCTCAGGCCGCTGCTGGATGAATTTGGTGCCACGCTCACCGTCATTGACGTCGATGCCGACCCGGTTCTTGAAGCCCGGTACGACGAATTGGTGCCGGTGCTGATTCATGGTGAGACGGAACTCTGCCGCTACTTTCTGGATGAAGCCAAAATCCGTGAATATTTGACGGGAATCCGCTAAAATTCAGGGTCTTCTGAAAAGGGAAGGGCGCCGGACAGCGCCCTTTTTTACTGGCATCAATGGAACATATTAGAAACTTCTCGATCATCGCGCACATCGACCACGGCAAATCAACGCTGGCCGATCGCATCATCCACCTTTGTGGCGGCCTCTCGGATCGCGAAATGGAAGCGCAGGTGCTCGACTCGATGGATATCGAGCGTGAGCGCGGCATCACCATCAAGGCACAAACGGCAGCCCTGAGCTACAAGGCGCGCGATGGCAAGGTGTATAACCTCAACCTGATCGACACGCCGGGACACGTGGACTTTTCCTACGAGGTTTCCCGCTCGCTGTCGGCCTGCGAAGGCGCCTTGCTGGTGGTCGATGCCTCGCAGGGCGTCGAAGCCCAGACGGTGGCCAACTGCTATACGGCACTCGAACTCGATGTCGAAGTGGTGCCGGTACTGAACAAGATCGACCTGCCGTCGGCCGACCCGGAAAATGCCCGCCAGGAAATCGAGGACGTAATCGGCATCGATGCCTCCGAAGCAGTTCTGGCCTCGGCCAAGACCGGCCTCGGTGTCGAGGACATCCTGGAAGCCGTGGTCGCCCGCATCCCGCCGCCCAAGGGCGACCCGGATGCGCCGCTCAAGGCGCTGATCATCGATTCGTGGTTCGACAACTACGTCGGTGTCGTCATGCTGGTGCGTGTCGTTGACGGCATCCTGCGCCCCAAGGACAAGATACTTTTCATGGCTACCGGCGCCCAGCAATTGTGCGAGCAGGTTGGCGTCTTCGCACCCAAATCAACGTCGCGCGAGGCTTTGCGCGCCGGCGAGGTGGGTTTCGTCATTTCCGGCATCAAGGAACTGCAGGCCGCCAAGGTCGGCGATACGATCACCCGGATGGACTGCAAGGCCGCCGAGGCCCTGCCGGGCTTCAAGGAAATCAAGCCGCAGGTGTTTGCCGGACTGTACCCCGTTGAATCCAACCAGTACGACTCACTGCGCGAATCCCTCGAAAAGCTCAAGCTCAACGATGCCTCGCTGCATTACGAGCCGGAAGTCTCGCAGGCCCTGGGTTTCGGCTTCCGTTGCGGCTTCCTCGGTCTCCTGCACATGGAAATCGTCCAGGAGCGTCTCGAGCGTGAATTCGATCAGGATCTGATCACGACGGCGCCGACCGTGGTCTATCAGGTCGTCATGCGCGACGGCTCCATCGTCGAAGTCGAAAATCCGGCCAAGCTGCCCGATGTCACCAAGACCGAAGAGGTGCGCGAGCCCATCATCACGGCCACCATCTTCGTGCCGCAGGACTTCCTCGGCAACGTCATTACCCTGTGCAACCAGAAGCGCGGCAATCAGGTGGACATGCATTACCACGGTCGCCAGGTCAAGGTGGTCTATGAAATGCCGATGGCCGAAGTGGTCATGGACTTTTTCGACAGGCTCAAGTCCTGCTCGAAGGGCTACGCCTCGCTCGATTACGATTTCAAAGAATATCGCGCCGCCGATGTCGTCAAGCTCGACATCCTGATCAACAGCGAAAAGGTCGATGCACTGTCGCTGATCGTGCACCGCGCCAATGCGCAATTCCGCGGACGCCAGCTGGCGAGCAAGATGCGCGAGCTGATTCCCCGCCAGATGTACGACGTGGCGATTCAGGCCGCGATCGGCTCGCACATCATTTCGCGCGAGAACGTCAAGGCGATGCGCAAGGACGTGCTGGCCAAGTGCTACGGCGGCGACATCTCCCGTAAAAAGAAACTGCTGGAAAAGCAGAAGGCCGGCAAGAAGCGCATGAAGCAGGTCGGCAGCGTTGAAATTCCGCAGGAAGCCTTCCTGGCTGTGCTGCGCGTCGATAACTGAGAATAGCGATGAACTTTGCCCTGATCCTGTTTGTGCTGCTGGTCATCACCGGCGCGCTGTATGCGCTCGACGTCCTGAAGTTCAGGAAGTTGCGCGCCAAGAACGCCAACGAGCCGCTCTGGGTGGAGTGGGGTGCCAGTTTCTTCCCGGTCATCCTGATCGTCTTCGTGCTCCGTTCCTTCCTCTTCGAGCCCTTCAAGATCCCTTCCGGTTCGATGATTCCGACCCTGCTGGTGGGCGATTTCATTCTGGTCAACAAATTCACCTACGGCATTCGTCTGCCGGTGATCAACCAGAAAATCATCAGTATCAACGATCCGCAGCGCGGCGATGTCATGGTTTTCCGCTACCCGGAAGATCCCTCGCTCGACTACATCAAGCGCGTCGTCGGCGTGCCCGGCGATACCGTGAGCTATCAGAACAAGCGGCTGACCATCAATGGTCAGCCAGTCGCCACGCACAAGATGGGTGACTACCTGCATCCGGAGCGACTGTATTACTCCGAGCAGTTCCTCGAGCAATTCGGTGAGTCGGAACATCGTGTCCTCAACGATACAGATGCGCCGGCCTTCATTCCCGATGCTGCCCGCTTTCCGCACCGTGAAAATTGCACTTACAATGCAGCAGGCGTGACGTGCAAGGTTCCGGCCGGCCATTACTTCATGATGGGCGACAATCGTGACAATAGCCGTGACAGCCGGGCCTGGGGCTTTGTCCCCGAAGCAAACATCGTCGGCAAGGCGTTCTACATCTGGCTGAACTTCAGCGATTTCAGCCGGATCGGTTCATTCAGGTAAGGGGAAGAGATGAAATATCAACGTGGCGTTGCCCTCGGTGGGCTGATGTTCTGGAGCGTCGTGCTTATCATGCTTGCCGTGCTGACCATGAAAGTGGCGCCGACCTTTATCGAATATCAAAAGACCGTCAAGGATATCAAGGCCACTGCGGCCAAGGCCGGCCCCGAATCGACCGTGGCCGATATCCGCAAGGCTTACGACAAGTTTGTCGAGGTAGACATGCTGGAACTGCCGTCCAGCCAGCTTGAAATCTCCAAGGATGGTGGCCGCATCGTCATCGAGTTTTCTTACGAAAAACGTATTCCGCTGTTCTGGAATGTCAGTTTGCTCATCGACTACAAGGGGTCGAGTGCAGGGTAAGCGATGACCGCTTCGTCTGTTGCCCGTCAACTTGGCCACTCGTTTTCCGACCCGCTTCTTCTTCGGACTGCGCTGACCCATCGCAGCTTCGGTTCGCCGAACAACGAGCGCCTGGAGTTCCTCGGCGATGGCATCCTCGACTGTGTCGTCGCCGCCGCCTTGTTCCACCGTTTTCCCGACCTGCCCGAAGGTGATTTGTCGCGCCTGCGCGCCAATCTCGTCAATCAGGACGCATTGCATCAGCTGGCGACCGCACTGCATATCGGCGAAGCCCTGCGCCTGGGCGAGGGCGAGCTGAAAAGCGGTGGGGCCTTGCGTCCCTCCATCCTGGCCGATGCACTGGAAGCCCTGTTTGGCGCCATTTATCTCGATGCCGGCTTTTTGGCCGCACAGGCCGTCATCGATAAACTCTACGCCCCTTTGCTGGCCGGTCTCAAGCCTGGCGAGTTTCAGAAGGATGCCAAAACGCGTCTGCAGGAGTGGCTGCAGGGGCGCAAGAAGCCATTGCCCCGCTATCAACTGCTGGAAGCCACCGGTGCCGCCCATGAGCAGCGTTTTGAAGTGGCCTGCGAAATTGAATCCCCACCCCTGCGCACCGTCGGCCATGGCTCCAGCCGGCGGATCGCCGAACAGGTTGCCGCCGACAAGGCACTGAAAGAACTCAAGGCATGAAAAATTTCCGTTCCGGATATATCGCCATCGTTGGCCGGCCCAATGTCGGCAAGTCCACCCTGCTTAACAAGCTGATCGGCGAAAAAATCAGCATCGTCTCGCGCAAGGCGCAGACCACGCGCCACCGCATCACCGGCATCCTGACCAAGGACGACGCCCAGTTCGTTTTCGTCGATACACCGGGTTTCCAGACCAAGTATTCGAATGCGCTCAACCGGGCGATGAATCGCGGCGTGACGCAGACGCTGAGCGACGTCGATGTGGTCATTTTCGTCGTCGAGGCGGGTCGCTACGACGCCAAGGACAAGGCCGTCGTCCGCCTGCTGCCGAAAGACCGGCCGGTCATCCTGGTGGTCAACAAGACCGATCTGCAGAAGGATCGCGCCGCTCTGCTGCCTTTTCTCGCTGAAGTAGCCGCCGATCACGACTACGCGGCAGTGATTCCGGTCAGCGCCGCCAAGGGCCGGCAGACGGATGACTTGCTGCGCGAGGCAAGCAAGCACCTGCCGAACGAAGGTCTGATGTTCCCGGAAGACGATCTGACCGACAAGAGCGAACGTTTCCTCGCCTCCGAATACATCCGCGAAAAAGTATTCCGCCTGTTGGGCGACGAATTGCCCTATGCCACGGCCGTTGAAATCGAGAAATTCGAAACCGAAGGCGACCTGCGCCGCATTTTTGCCGCCATCGTCGTCGACCGCGAGGGCCACAAGGCCATCGTCATCGGCAAGGGTGGCGAACTCCTCAAGCGCATCGCCAGCGAGGCGCGGCAGGATATGGAGCGCCTCTTCGACGGCAAGGTCTATCTGGAAATCTGGGTCAAGGTGAAGTCCGGCTGGAATGACGACGAACGCCTGCTGAAGAGCCTCGGCTACGAATGAACCTGCGCGGCAAAGTCGACGGCCAACCGGCTTACGTGCTGCACAGCTATCCCTTCCGGGAAACCAGCCTCATCGTCGAAGTCTTTTCCCGCGATTTCGGCCGCATGGCCCTCCTGGCGCGTGGCGCCCGCCGGCCACGCGCGGCCATCCGCGGCCTGCTCATGGCTTTTCAGCCCATCGAAATCGGCTGGGCCGGCAAGGGCGAAGTGCTGACCCTGATGAAAGCCGAGTGGCAGGGCGGGCAACCCCTGCTGGCCGGCGAAGCCCTGTTTTGCGGCTATTACCTGAACGAACTGCTGATGCACCTGCTGCCGCGCGAAGACGCGCATGAGCAACTGTTCGCCCATTACGCCAAAATGCTGGCGCGACTGGCCGCCGACCCGGCCGGCAAAGTTCGCGAGGCCGACCTGCGCTGCTTTGAAAAAGCCCTGCTGCAGGAACTCGGCTATGGCCTGACGCTCAAGCACGACAGTGCCGGCCAGCCGATACAGGCCGAAGCGTTTTACACTTACCGCATGGAACAAGGCCCGGTCCGCCTGGAGCATGACGAAGCGGCGGCCCAGGTGGTGAGCGGCAAGACCTTGCTCGATCTCGACGTGGAGGATTTCTCCGACCCGCGTTCGCGTCACGAGAGCAAGGCCCTGATGCGCACCTTGATGGCCTATTACCTGGCCGGCAAGGAACTTGAAACACGCAAGATATTCAAGGAGTTGCAGGAACTATGATCGAACTTGGCGTCAATATCGACCACGTCGCGACCATTCGCCAGGCGCGCCGGACTTATGAACCCGATCCCGTCTGGGGGGCCGTTGAAGCCCATCTCGGTGGGGCCGACGGCATTACAGTGCATTTGCGCGAAGACCGCCGGCACATTCAGGATGCCGACGTCCGCCGCCTGCGCGAGATGACCCAGATCAAGCTGAACCTCGAAATGGGCGCAACGGATGAAATGATCGGCATCGCCTGTGACCTGAAGCCGGAAATGGCCATGCTGGTGCCCGAAGGGCGGCATGAGGTGACGACCGAAGGCGGTCTCGACATCCTGGCGCAGGAAGCCCGCCTCAAAGGCGTGATCTCGCGATTGGCCGACGCCGGCATCGTGACCAGCGTCTTCATCGATGCCGATGTGGCGCAAATCGAAGCGGCTGCCCGCATTGGCGCCCGCGTCTGTGAAATCCACACCGGCCCCTATGCTCATGCTTTTTACGATCAGGGCCGCGATGCCGAAGCCGGCGCCGTACTGGTAGAACTGGCAAAAATCCGCCAGGCTGGGCAGGCCGCGCGCCAGCTTGGCATGCGCTTCAACGCCGGGCATGCCCTGAATTACTACAACGTCCAGCCCATCGCCCGCCTTGCCGGCATCCGCGAGCTGCACATCGGGCACGCCATCGTCAGCCGCGCCATTTTTGTCGGCCTGCGCGAAGCCGTTCGCGAAATGAAGGTGCTGATGCGCGAAGCGGCGAATTCACCGGAATGATTTACGGCATCGGCACCGACATCGTCGCCGTTGCCCGCCTGCGCGGCATGTGGGAGCGGCATGGCGACAAGGCACTGGATAAACTGCTGGCCTCCTCGGAAATCGACGAATTTGCCAGGGCCGCCGACAAGGGGCGTTTTCTCGCCAAACGGTTTGCCGCCAAGGAAGCCTTCAGCAAGGCGCTCGGCACGGGAGTGCGCCCGCCAGCCACGCTGACGGCCATTGCCGTCGGCCATGACGAGCTCGGCAAGCCGCTCCTGACTTTCGACGGCCCGCTGGCAGAACTGCTCGCCGGCAAAAAACTCACCGCCCACCTTTCGCTTAGCGACGAAGCCGACTATGCCATCGCCTATGTCATCCTGGAGCACGTATGACGTCCTTGCCGCTCGGCCCGCTGATGATCGACATCGCGGGCACCGAACTGACCGAACTCGACCGCCAGCGCCTGTGCCATCCCTTGGTTGGCGGGATCATCCTGTTTTCCCGGAATTACGCCGATCCGGCGCAGTTGGCAGCGCTGACAGCGGCTATCCACGCCCTGCGCAGCCCCCGGCTGCTGATTGCAGTCGATCACGAAGGGGGCAGGGTACAGCGCTTCCGCGAGGGATTTACCCGCCTGCCGGCGATGGCCAGGCTCGGCAAATTGTGGGATGAGCAGCCAGAGGCGGCACTCGCCGCCGCGCGCCAGGTCGGCTATGTCCTCGCCGCCGAATTGCGCGCCCGTGATGTCGATTACTCCTTTACCCCGGTGCTTGATCTTGACTACGGCCCGTCGCGGGTCATCGGCGACCGCGCCTTTCATCGCCAGCCAGATGCCGTGATCGCCTTGGCGGCAGCCCTGGGCGAGGGCCTCAAGTTGGCCGGCATGGGCAGTTGCGGCAAGCATTTCCCCGGCCATGGTTACGTGATTCCCGACTCGCATCTCGAATTGCCGGTCGATGATCGTGCCTTCGCGGAGATGCAGGAAGACATCGCCCCCTACCGTGAATTGCCTCTCGACGGGGTCATGGCAGCGCATGTGATTTACAACTGTATGGATTGCAATACTGCTGTATTTTCAAATAAATGGATAAGTTATTTGAGGAACGACATTAAGTTTGACGGCGTAGTTTTCACTGATGATTTGTCGATGGCCGGTGCCGGTGTTGTCGGCGGCATGCTGAATCGGGTCGAGACAGCCTATGCCGCCGGTTGCGACATGCTGCTGGTGTGCAATGCCCCGGATGTCGTTGGCGAGGTTCTGGAAAACTGGCAGCCCGCAGTCGATGAACGACGTGGACAGCGCGTTGAAGCCTTGCTGCCGACGCAGCCGGCGCTCTCCTGGGAAGCCCTGCAGCTTGACGCCACCTATCAGGCGGCGCAGCAGACCATCGCCAAATTGATGGCCTGAAATGCATTCGGGCAGCCGAAGCTGCCCGAATCAAACACCTGAAAAACCGCAGATTACTTGACGCGGTTCTTGTATTCGTCGGTGCGGGTGTCGATTTCGATCTTGTCGCCAATGCTGACGAAGGCCGGAACCGGCAGCTCGAATCCGGTAGCCAGCTTGGCCGGCTTCATGACCTTGCCCGAGGTGTCGCCCTTGACGGCGGGTTCGGTGTAGATCACTTCGCGGACGACGCTGTTCGGCAGTTCGACCGAAATGGCCTTGCCGTTGTAGAAAACGACTTCACAAGCCAGCCCGTCTTCCAGATACTTCAGCGCGTCGGTCATGTTTTCGGCTTCGACTTCGAACTGCTCGTAATCGGCGTCCATGAAGACATACATCGGGTCGGCGAAGTAGGAGTAGGTGACTTCCTTCTTGTCGAGAATGACTTGCTCGAACTTGTCGTCGGCCTTGTAAACGGCTTCGGAAGCGGCGCCGGTCAGCAGGTTCTTGAGTTTCATTTTGACAACAGCGGCGTTACGGCCGGACTTGTTGTATTCGCTCTTCTGAACGACGAGCGGGTCGGCACCGACCATGATGACGTTGCCGGAGCGGAGTTCCATTGCGGTTTTCATTCGGGATTCTCTAAGGTCAGAAAAGGTATAACCATCAATTATACCTTGGCGGCACAGAAGTTGACGAGTGCCGTGGCCAAGTCAGGCCTCTCGACCAGTCGCTCGGCCCAATCCCTGTTGTGGCGGGCAATCGTCTGCCTGTTTTCGACGTATCCCTGCCAGGCAGAGGCCACATTGCCGCCCATATTCCAGGCGACGAACAGGCGCCGAATGGCCGTTTTTGTCGTCTCGTCCAGCCCCTCGCTGTAGCGTTGCAGAAATGCCTCCAGCTTGATCAGGTGCGCCCCGTCGTCCTGCTGATAAACCTGCCAGACGAAGGGTTTTCCAGCCCACTGGGCGCGAATGAAGGAGTCCTCTCCACGCACGAAATTGATATCGCAGTGCCACAGCAATTGGTCGAAATCGTCGATGGGCGTGAAGGGAATGGGCTGGATCAGCGCCTGCCCAAGCTGCCATGGCCCGCTGCCACCCAGATGGGCGGCGACAGCAGCCAGGGGTTTGCCCGGCGGCACATGGCAAACGAGCGGCAAGGGCGATTCTCGAAACGCCTCGAGCAAAGCCTTAACCGGAGCGGTGTCATAGCAGAAGAGGCTGACATGAAGCGACTGGCTGGGTGAGTCCGCAGCAAAAACCTGATCGCGCCGGGCAAACAGCCCGTTTTCCCGCAACAGCCCACCACTTTTTGCTGAAAACCCCGGGAAAAAGAAATATTTCACCAAGGGCAGTGCAGGGTGGGGCGATGCCACGCCGTGACAATCGTCCGTCCAGGCTTCTGCACTCAGGTATTCAAGGTTGATCCAGCAGGGCTTGGTGGGCAACTGGCTCATTGCGTCCAGGTATTCCTCGGGCAACTCGCAGGCGAAGGCCTCGATGACGACATCGGCCACCCGGTCTACCACCATGATTTCGTCCCAGAGCCGAATTTCAACGCCCTGCCAGGACTGACTGCCCAGGGACACATCGATCGACGGACACAAAGGTTTCAGGCTCTCCAGTTCATCAACCCACAAACGCACCGCACGGCCGTGCTCGGCCGCCAGTTGCCTGGCCAAACGCCAGCAAACGCCGATGTCGCCGTAGTTGTCGATAACCCGGCAAAAGATGTCCCAATGAAGCTGCATGGCTGCCATGCTAACATCCAAGCCATGTCACGATTCCAAGATCCCACCGGCTGTACCGCTTGTCCACGACTGGCCGAGCACCTTGCCAACATTCGCCAGCGCGATCCCGACTGGCACGCTTTGCCGGTTCCCGCCTTCGGTTCGCTAGCCGCAGAACTGCTCGTCGTCGGTCTTGGCCCCGGCGAAAAAGGGGCCAACCGGACAGGCCGCCCCTTTACCGGCGACGTGGCCGGTGAGTTGCTCTATCCCGCCTTGCACCGTTTCGGCTTTGCCAGCGAAGCCGAGCCGCTGGGTGCCGACCACTGGGCCAATCCGGCCATGCAACTGAGCAACTGCCGCATCACCAATGCAGTGCGCTGCCTGCCCCCTGCCAACAAGCCGACGACGGCCGAAATCCGCCAGTGCAACGGACATTTGAAGGCCGAACTGGCCGCCATGCCCAAGCTCAAAGTCATCATTGCCCTGGGCGCCATCGCCCATCAGGCGCTGCTCTGGGCCTACGGCCTCAAGCTCAAGGAATTCAGCTTCGGCCACAATGTCAGGCACACCTTGCCGGATGGGCGCATCCTCGTCGACAGCTACCATTGCAGCGGCTACAACTGGCGTACCGGCAGGCTTTCCCGCGAAAGCTTCGAGGCCGTGTTCGCCGGGGTCAAATCCCAGCTTGGCTAAGCCGGCAAGATGAGTTTCGATGCCAAGGCCTTTCTGGCCACTTTGACTGAATTGCCGGGCGTTTATCGCATGCTCGATGCCAACGCCGCGGTGCTTTACGTCGGCAAGGCCAAGAATCTCAAAAAGCGGGTGGCGTCGTATTTTCGGGAAAACGTCTCGAGCCCGCGCATCGCGCACATGGTCAGCCAGATTGCCGCCGTCGAAACCACCGCGACGCGCACCGAGGCCGAAGCGCTCTTGCTCGAAAACAACCTGATCAAGTCGCTCTCGCCGCGCTACAACATCCTTTTTCGCGACGACAAGTCCTATCCCTACATTGTTCTGACCAAGGGGCCATTTCCCCGGCTCGGTTTCTTTCGCGGCAGCCCGGATCGCAAGGCCGATTACTTCGGCCCCTATCCGTCGAGTTGGGCCGTTCGCGACAGCATCCACCTGATGCAGAAGATGTTTCGCCTGCGCACCTGTGAAGAATCCGTCTTCGCCAACCGCTCGCGGCCCTGCCTGCTCTTCCAGATCAAGCGTTGCAGCGGGCCGTGCGTCGGTTTGATCAGCCCGGAAGACTACGCAACCGATGTTCAACTCGGCGCGATGTTCCTGCTCGGCAAACAACAGGAAGTCGCCAAGCGCCTCAATCAGGCCATGGAAGCAGCCGCTGAACGTCTTGCCTTCGAGCAGGCCGCCGTCTATCGGGATCTGATCCAGTCCTTGCACCAGGTGCAGGAAAAGCAATTTGTCTTCAGCAGCAAGGGCGAGGATATGGACATCCTGGTTGCCGTCAAGGAAGCAGGGCAGTTGTGCGTCAACCTGGCCATGGTCCGGGGCGGTCGCCATCTCGGCGACCGCCCGTTCTTTCCGATCAATGCCGGCGAATCCGATCCGGCCGATGCCTGCGCCGCCTTCATTCGCCAGCATTACGCCATCCATCCTGCCCCTTCGCGTCTCTTGATTCATCCACTGCCGGCTGAAGACGAGCCGGGAGAAGCCGAAGCGGCGCTGGCCGAACTGGCCGGGCGCCCCGTCCCCATCATGCAGGCCCGCAGCCTCTCGCACAAAGCCTGGGTCGACATGGCGCTGCAAAATGCACGTCTGGCCATCCTGGCGCGCAGCCAGGCCACAGCCCAGCAGGAAATCCGCCTCGCCGCCTTGCAGGAGGCGCTGCAGCTTGGCGATCCCCTCGTTCGCATCGAATGCTTCGACATCAGTCACACCATGGGCGAAGCCACCGTGGCATCCTGTGTGGTGTACCACGAGAACCGCATGAAAAATGCCGACTACCGGCGTTTCAACATTCGCGACATCACGCCCGGCGACGACTATGCGGCCATGCGCCAGGCGGTCAGTCGGCGCTACGACGGCATTGCCGCAGGCGAGGGTACCGCACCCGACCTGATCCTGATCGACGGTGGCAAAGGGCAGGTCGCCTCGGCCTTTGCCGCCCTGGCCGATCTGGGACTGACGCATTTGCCGATGATTGGCGTCGCCAAGGGCGAAGGGCGCAAGCCCGGACTGGAATCACTTATCTTCCCTGATGGCCGCGAGCCCCTGCAATTGCCGGCAGACCACCCGGCCTTGCACCTGATCCAGGAAATTCGCGACGAAGCACATCGCTTTGCCATCACCGGCCATCGGGCCCGGCGTAGCAAGGCACGAAAAACCTCCACCCTGGAAAGCCTGCCGGGCATCGGAGCGGCTCGCCGGAAAGCACTGGTTGCCCGCTTTGGTGGCCTGCCCGGCGTCCTTGCCGCGAGCCTTGAACAACTGGCCGAAGTGCCCGGTATCAGCCGGGATATGGCCGAAAAGATATATTCCGCATTACACTGAGCCATGCCCTTCAATCTGCCCATCCTGCTCACCTGGCTGCGTATCGTCGCGATACCGCTGCTTATTGCCGTGTACTACCTGCCCACAGACTGGGCCACGATGCATGAACGCGATCTGGCCGCTACCGCCATTTTCGTCGCCGCCGCCCTGACCGACTGGGCTGACGGCTACCTGGCAAGAAAACTCGACCAGACCTCGGCCTTTGGCGCCTTTCTCGACCCGGTGGCCGACAAGTTGATGGTCGCTGCGGCACTGATTGTCCTTGTCGAACTGGGCAGGACCGATGCCATCGTCGCCACCATCATCATCGGCCGCGAAATCACCATTTCGGCGCTGCGTGAATGGATGGCCAAGATCGGTGCAGCAAAAAGTGTCGCCGTCTCGATGATCGGCAAGATCAAGACAGCCGCCCAGATGCTCGCCATTCCCATCCTCCTTTATTACCAGCCGCTGTTCGGTGCCGACATGAAAACCTTCGGTAACTGGTTGATCTGGATAGCAGCCTTGTTGACCCTGTGGTCGATGGGCTACTACCTGCGCATGGCCTCGCCCGAAATCGCCAAAAGAGCTGCAGAAAAGTAGGGCGGAAATGTTGACAATTCCCTTGTGTCGCCTATAATGCGCGCTCTGTTTCACGCGGCAGTAGCTCAGTTGGTAGAGCGATACCTTGCCAAGGTATAGGTCGAGAGTTCGAGACTCTTCTGCCGCTCCA
>ERZ1034361.226-NODE-226-length-40746-cov-5.531486_pt1 | contig 40746 bp, 42 predicted proteins | sample MGYA00520617_ERZ1034361 | MGnify/ENA primary metagenome ERZ1034361 (study PRJEB33736, sample SAMEA104284507) | Azolla filiculoides | biome: Urban; feature: Water surface; material: Ditch water | place: Netherlands | collected 2015-10-28 | depth 0-0.1 m ...
CGACGCGGTGCGCGTGGATGAGCTGATCGAATCCTTCGGCCTCACCGCCCTGGCGCGCAGCAAGCCCGCGACGCTCTCCGGCGGCCAGCAGCAGCGTGTGGCGCTGGCGCGTGCGCTGGCACCGCGGCCGGAACTGATCCTGCTCGACGAACCGTTTTCCAATCTCGACGTTGGCCTGCGCGAGCGGCTCTCGGTCGAAGTGCGCGAAATCCTCAAGCGCGAGGGGTCGACTGCCATACTCGTGACGCACGACCAGAACGAAGCCTTCGCCATGGCCGATGAAATTGGCGTCATGTACGAAGGCCGCATCCAGCAGTGGGATGTGCCGTACAACCTCTATCACCGCCCGGCCAACCGTTTTGTCGCCGACTTCATCGGCCAGGGCGTCCTGGTCACCGGCACGGTGGGCGACCACAACAGCGTACGCATGGAACTCGGCACGCTGACCTCCGACACCCCGGTCGAGTGCAACGAAACCTGTGCCGCCTGCGACAACGGCTGCAAGGTCGATGTCCTTCTGCGCCCGGACGACATCGTCCATGACGACGCCAGCCCGGTACTCGCCGAGGTGCTGCACAAGGCTTTCCGGGGCGCCGACATTCTGTACACGCTGCGCCTGGGCAGCGGCACGCAGGTGCTGTCGCTGGTGCCTTCGCACCACAATCACGCCCTGGGCGAAAAAATCGGCATCCGGCTCGACGCCGACCATGTCATCGCCTTCAAGAAACACGACGAATGCGACGACCCGGCCTGTGAAATCAAGCTGGAACAGAAGGCCAAGCCGATAACCTGGCAGGCCGGCAGCAAACCGCGCTGATACGCCCGAACCGGCATGGTCCCCTATCTCGGCGCGCTCGACCCGTTTCCGCCGCTAGAGATGTCCCGCGACGACATGGGTGGCCTGCTTGCCGTCGGTGGCGGCCTGTTGCCGGATCGCCTGCTCGATGCGTACAGGCGGGGAATCTTCCCGTGGGGAACGGTCGATGGCCTGCCCCTGTGGTATTCGCCCGATCCGCGCATGGTGCTCTTCCCTGAAGAGTTCCGGCTGACCCGTTCGCTGCAGAAAACGCTGCGTGCCGGAAAATTCACGGTGCGCTTCGACTCCAACTTTGCCGGCGTCATGGCAGCCTGTGCGACGACGCCCCGTGCTGGTCAGGACGGCACGTGGATCACGCCTGAAATGATGGATGCCTACATTCGCCTGCATGAACTTGGCTGGGCGCACTCGGTCGAAACCTATGCCGGCGACACCCTGGTCGGCGGCCTTTACGGGCTGGCCATCGGTCGCATGTTCTACGGCGAATCGATGTTCTCCCATCGCACCGACACCTCGAAGGTCGCCTTTGCCCACCTCGTACGTTATCTACTGGCCAAGCAATCAGGCATGATCGACTGTCAGATGCATACCGACCACCTCGCCTCGCTCGGCGGCCGCGAAATCCCGCGGGCGACATTTTTAACGAAACTCTCGGCCCTGATCTCCGCCGCACCCTCGCGTGCCCCGTGGTCGACCGAGCTCATCGATCTCAGGTGGTAAGCCATGGCCCAGCCCGACGACGCCGCCCTGCCCTTCTCACTGCTGCAGTTCTACGCCACCTCGCCCTATCCCTGCAGTTACCTGCCTGATCGCGAAGCGCGCTCACAGGTCGCCACGCCGGCCCACCTGATCGACAGCGAAATCTACAGCGCACTGGTCCGTAACGGCTTCCGGCGCAGCGGCGTGTTCACCTATCGCCCGCATTGCGACCAGTGCCAGGCCTGCGTACCGGTCCGCCTGCCGGTCGCCGATTTCCAGCCCAATCGCAGCCAGCGCCGGGCCTCGAAGCAGCACGCCCTTCTGCGCGCCCGCGAACTGCCGCTCCTCTATTATGACGAGCACTACACGCTGTACAACCGCTACCAGCAGGCCCGCCACCCCGGCGGCGGCATGGACGAGGACAGCCACGACCAGTACGCCCAGTTCCTCCTGCAAAGCCGCGTCGACACCCGGCTCATCGAGTTCTCCGAAGAGGGCATCGTCCGCATGGTCAGCCTGATCGACGTCCTTGACGATGGTCTCTCCTCGGTTTACACCTTCTTCGACCCGGACATCCCGGACGCCAGCTTCGGCACCTACAACATCCTCTGGCAAATCGCCCAGTGCCATGCCCTCGGCCTGCCCTACCTCTATCTCGGCTACTGGATCGCGGAAAGCCGCAAAATGTCCTACAAGGCGGCCTATCAACCCATCGAAGGCCTCATCGACGGTCGCTGGACTCTCCTCCCCAAAAAGCAAACCCCATGAAACTCTGCCCCCTGATTGCCCTGCTCTTCCCGCTCTGTGCCTTCGCCAGCGATGAACGCATCGCCTATAGCTGCGACAATGAGAAAGGCAGCGCTAGCCACATCGACATTTCATTCTCGGCCGACATCTCCGGTCGCCCTCAGGCCACGCTCCATTTCGCCGATGAAGCCGTCGTCCTGCCGCAAGTACCCGCCGCCTCCGGCACCCTCTATCGCAGCGGCGACATACGCCTGCACAGCCGTGGCGATGAAGCCATTTTCGAAGACGGCAAAGGCAACCTGCGGCGCTGCCATCGTGGCAACCCACCCGTTTCCCATCAGCCAGCACCGCCAGCCACCAGCAGCTTCATCGACGTCGCCGGCAGTGTCACTTATCTCAGCCGTATTGCGCTGCCGCCCGACGCCGTCCTCGACCTGCGGATCCACGCTGGTCGACGCACGCTGGTCGAACAGCGCTACGACTTGAACGGCGCCCAGGTGCCCATCCCCTTCAGCGCGACGGTCGACCGCGACCTGATCGGCAAGAAGCAACAGCTCGCCATCAGCGCACGCATCACAGGCGGCGGCCGCCTGCTCTTCGTCAGCCACAAGACCATCCCGACGCCGCTCAATGGACAAGCCGTTCCCGTCAAACTCCGCATGAACAAGGTCAGTCGCCCCCATGGCCGCTAAGCTGATGCTCGTCGCCGCGCTGGCCACCGCCGGCCTGGCCCAGGCCGACACTGTCGCCTGCCACATCACCTACGGCGGCGAGACCCGTATCGTCGAGGCCAGGCCCGTGGATTCCCCCTATGGCGTCGAACCGACCGCCATCGGCTCCTTCTTCCTGTTTCGCATCGTCTTTCGCCAGCAACCGGCCGACCTTGCCGGCATCAAGCTCTATACCTATGCCGACCGCGACAGCGGACCGGTCATCGTGCATCAGGCCAACCATGCCTACCCACCGGCCAGAGCCTCGGCCCATGGCTTCAGCGGACTCAATTTCGTCTATGAACCGGTGCGCGATGGCGAACTGCAATACTGGTGCGAGCTCAGGAAAGGGGCCGGAAAATGAGCCCGGATTTTCGCGCCACGCTAGCTGCTTTTGCCCTCCTTCTAGCCACATCGCTCCATGCCGAGCCACTGACTGTCATCTTTGCCGGCGACATCATGCTCGACGATGGTCCCGGCCGCCTCATCGCACAAGGAGGTGATCCGCTCGCCCCCTTCGCCGCGATCCTCAAAGCCGCCGATTACCGCATCGCCAACCTCGAATGCCCCATTGCCGAGAGCGGCACCCCGCTCGACAACAAGATTTACAGCTTCCGCGCCAAACCGGCTGCCGTGCGCATCCTGCCCGGCCGTTTCGATGCCGTCGCCCTCGCCAACAACCACTCCGGCGACTACGGACAGGCAGCATTCATTGAAACCATGCGCCACCTTGATGGCGCAGGAATTGCCCATTTCGGTGGCGGCCGCAATCTTGCCGAGGCGCACAAGCCTCTGTGGATACGGCAAAAAGGCCTGCGCATAGCCGTCCTCGCTTACAACGAATTCAAGCCGCGCTCCTTTGAAGCCGGCGCCAGCTACCCTGGTATCGCCTGGAGCGAGGATGATCACGTGGTCGCCGACATCCGCGCCGCCAAACTTGCCGGGGCGGACCTCATCATTCCCTTCATGCACTGGGGCTGGGAGCGCGAAGCGGAACCCGGCCAGCGCCAGCGGCAACTTGCCCGCCTGATGATCGATGAGGGCGCCACCCTCGTTGTCGGCGGCCATCCGCACGTCACGCAGGGCGCCGAAATCTACAAGGGCAAGCCGATCATCTACAGCCTGGGCAATTTCGTTTTCGACGGCTTCGAGCTACCCGCCGCCAAGCTCGGCTGGCTGCTCCGCGTCAAACTCGACAAGACCGGCGTGCTCGAATGGGAAACCCTTACAGCCCGAATGGACAACGATGGCACCCCACATCCGCAGCCCGGCACCGCCACCCCTTGCGGCAAGGCTGGAGACACTGTTGTTTCGCGCTGTGCAAGTCGATAGACCCGGCAGCAATACCATCGCACCCCGATCCCAGGCTTGCTGACTGCTGTCAAGGCCACTGAACCAATCTTTACCTGCGCTGAAATATCACGATGGTATGCTGCGCGGCGAACCATTTTCCGGAGCCACTTCCATGCGCATTCGTCTTTACGCCATCCTCGCCCTCATCGCCAGCCTGCTCTCGGGCTGCGGCTACAACCAGATCCAGATCAACGACGAGGGCGTCAACGCCGCCTGGTCCGAGGTGCTCAACCAGTACAAACGCCGGGCCGACCTCATTCCCAATCTGGTGTCCGTGGTCCAGGGCTATGCCGCCCACGAAAAGGAAGTGCTGACCCGCGTCACCGAGGCGCGCGCCAACGTCGCCGGCATGAAGATCACGCCGGAACTGGTCAATGACGAGGCCGCTTTTGCCAAGTTCCAGAAGGCGCAATCCGAACTTTCCGGCGCCCTCTCCCGCCTGCTCGTGGTGTCGGAAAACTATCCGCAGCTCAAGGCCGACGCCAATTTCCGCGACCTCCAGGCCCAGCTCGAAGGCACCGAAAACCGCATCACCGTGGCGCGCAACCGCTACATCGACACGGTCCGCCAGTACAACATCTCGGTGCGCACCTTCCCCAACAACCTGACGGCCATGGTCATGGGCTGGAAGACGAAAGCCAATTTCACGGTCGAGGACGAAAAAGCCATTTCGGCACCGCCGGTCATCAAGTTCGACACCCCGGCTGCGGCCAAGTAAGCCACGATGCTACGCTGGCTGGCCATTCTCTGCTTTGCGCTACTACCGCTGTCCGGATGGAGTGCGAACGAGGTGGCGCTGCCGGCGCTCAGCGAGCGCGTCACCGATCTGACCGCTACGCTCTCGGCCGAAGACCGTGCCGGGCTGACGGCCAGCCTCGCCGCACTGGAAAAAGACAAGGGTGCGCAAATCGCCATTGTGCTGCTGCCGACAACGCAACCGGAGAGCATCGAGCAATTCGGCATCCGCCTCGCCGACGCCTGGAAGATAGGCCGCAAGGGCGTCGATGATGGCCTGATCGTCATCGTGGCCAAGGATGACCGGCGCATGCGCATCGAGGTCGGCTACGGCCTGGAGGGCGCCATTCCCGATGCCATCGCCAAGCGCATCGTGGCCGAACAGATGGCGCCGCGCTTCCGCCAGGGCGATTTTGCCGGCGGCCTGCGGGCCACCGTCGCAAGCCTGGACAAAGTCATTCGCGGCGAACCCTTGCCCGCCCCCGTTACGCCGGCAAAACAAGGCGGGACAGACGCCGGCGATGCACTGACCTTTCTCCTCATCGTGCTCTTCATGGCCGGCGTCATCCGCTCCATGTTCGGACTGCTCGGCTCGCTGGCCGTCTCCGGTGCGGCGGGCTGGCTGGCGTGGACAATCTTTGCTTCCCTTGGCCTGGCCGGCGGCGCGGCCCTGCTCGCCTTTGCACTTTCTTTCGTTCGCCTCGGCCGGGGCGGCTGGCATTCCGGCGGGGGATTCCCCGGCGGTTTCGGCGGCTCCTCGGGCGGTGGTGGATTCTCCGGCGGCGGAGGCGGTTTTGGTGGCGGCGGCGCTTCGGGAAATTGGTGAAATCATGTTCAGACGCTTGCTAAAACACCTGACATCCCCCGGCTGGTGGGCCAGACGGGCCTTCCGGACAGCTGACCTGACAGCCATCGCCAACGCAGTCAAGGCCTCGGAGAAAATTCACCGCGGCGAAATCCGCATCGCCATCGAAGGCCCGCTGCCCCTTCGTTCACTGCTCGCCAATCAATCCTGTCGCGACCGCGCGGCCATGCTCTTCCATTCCCTTGGTGTCGCGGCGACGCGCGAAGCAAACGGCATCCTCGTTTATGTCCAGTTGGTCGACCGCCGCGTCGAGATTCTTGCCGACCGCGGCATTGCCACCGTCGTCGCCCAGGCGGAATGGGATGCCGTCTGCCGTCGCCTGGAAACAGCATTTGTCGCCAGGCATTACGGGGTGGGCATGGTGGATGCCATCACCCGGATCACCGCATTGCTGGCCCGGCATTTCCCCGCCACCGGAGAGAATCCGAACGAACTCCACGACGCACCGACACTGCTGTGAAGCTCCGCACATGTTGGACCAGCAAGTCGTGTCCGATTTGTGCCATTTTCTGCGCCTTTTGACCAATGCCCCCCTACCCCAAGCTATACCAAAGCCCATGGCAAAGTGCTAGATTGGCGGTCTTGCCTGGCCAGTTTGCCAACAGATAAATTCAGTCCGCCAGTCAACATCAAAAAAACAGCGTCTCAGGGGAACACATGTCGTCGCACAACAAGCAAGCCTTGCCGGCCATTACGGTCGCTGCCATCGGGGTCGTCTTCGGCGACATCGGCACCAGTCCGCTGTATGCCCTCAAGGAAATCTTCAGCGGCCACCACCCCATCCCGGTCACGCCGGAAAACATCATGGGCGTCCTCTCGCTGGTCTTCTGGGCGATCATCGTCCTGGTCACCATCAAGTACGTCGCCATCATCATGCGCGCCGACAATCGCGGCGAAGGCGGCTCGCTGGCGCTGCTGGCGCTGGTCACCGAACGGGCCAAGAACCCCCGCCTGTCGTGGATCATCACGCTGCTCGGCATCTTTGCCGCGGCGCTGTTCTACGGCGACAGCATGATCACCCCGGCCATTTCGGTGCTCTCCGCCGTCGAAGGTCTGGAGATCATCACGCCTGACCTCAAGCCCTACGTCATCCCGATCACGCTGGGCATCCTGACCGGCCTATTCTTCATCCAGAAACATGGCACCGGCGCCGTCGGCATCCTCTTCGGGCCGGTCATGGTGGCCTGGTTCGCCATCCTGGCCATTCTTGGCATGCTGCAGATCGTCAATAACCCGGCCATCCTGCTCGCCCTCAATCCACTCTATGCGGCGTTTTTCATCACCGAGCACCCCGGCCTCGCCTTCATGGCACTTGGCTCGGTCGTTCTCGCCGTGACCGGCGGCGAAGCGCTGTACACCGACATGGGCCACTTCGGCCGCTTCCCGATTCGCCTCGCCTGGTTCGGCTTCGTCATGCCGGCGCTGGTCATCAACTATTTCGGCCAGGGCGCCCTGCTTCTGGTCGAACCGGAAGCCATTGCCAGCCCCTTCTTCCATCTCTCGCCGGACTGGGCCTTGATCCCGATGGTCATCCTGGCCACGGCGGCCACCGTCATTGCGTCGCAGGCCGTCATTTCAGGCGCCTTCTCGGTCGCCCGGATGTCGATCCAGATGGGCCTACTGCCGCGCATGCAGATCATCCACACCTCGGGCATGGAAGAAGGACAGATTTACGTCCCCTTCACCAACTGGTCACTCTACCTGGCCGTCGTCGCCCTCGTCATCGGCTTCAAGAGCTCCTCCAACCTGGCCGCCGCCTACGGCATCGCCGTGACCGGCACGATGCTCATCGACACCATCCTCGTCGCCTTCGTCATGGTTCTCATGTGGAAGTGGAACAAGTTTCTCGTCGCGCTCGTTGCCGGCTCGCTGCTCCTTGTCGACATCGCCTTCTTTTCCGCCAACATCATCAAGGTTCCCGAGGGCGGCTGGTTCCCGCTGGTCATGGGTATCGTTTCCTTCACCGTGCTGACCACCTGGCGACGCGGCAGGCGCATGGTGTCGGATGAAATGGCCAAGCAAAGCATCCCGATGAGCGACTTCCTGCACTCGATCGACGATGTGCACCGCATCTACGGCACGGCCATCTTCATGACCAGCGCCAAGGATGGCGTGCCGCCGGCATTGCTGCATAACCTCAAGCACAATCAGGTGCTGCATGAGCGCGTTGTGCTGGTCACCGTGCAGACCACCGACACGCCGACAGTGAACGATATGGAGCGCATCTACCTGCATCGAATGCAGAAGGGCTTCATGCGCCTGATCATTCGCTACGGCTTCATGGAAAGCCCGGACATTCCCGGTGCGCTCGAACTCTGCAAGGGTCACGGCGAGCGTTTCGACATGATGGAAACCACCTTCTACCTGTCGCGTGAAACCATCGTCCCGTCCATGGCCCGCGGCATGCTCCCGATGCGCGCCCGCCTCTTTGCCGTGATGTCCAAAAACGCCACAAGCGCCAGCGACTTCTTCCATATTCCGACCAATCGCGTGGTCGAACTGGGCACCCAGCTCGTCATCTGACCGACCTCCGCCCACCATCGACGCCCTGCCCGGAACGGCAGGGCGTTTTCATTGGCAGGCGAAGCAACATCAGCAAAAACTGAAACTAGCGCAGATCAATGTGATCGAAACCCCAAACGGCAAAAATCGACTCATGACCTATATCAGGACACCCGGATGAAACGCCTGCTCCCCCTGCTTTTCCTTGCCAGCCTTGCCCTTCCGGCCTTTGCCGAGGTACAGACCTACGACCAGCCCATCCACGATGCCGCCCGCACCGGCAATGGCGACGACATTCGCCGACTGCTCAAGAGCGAGCCCAAGCTCGTCAGTATCCGCACAGCGCAAGGCTCGACCCCGCTCCACCTCGCCGCCACCAACCCCGACACCAGCGCCATGAGCGCCCTGATCGCCGCCGGGGCCGATGTCATGGCCCGCGACAACGAAGGCGCCACGCCCTTGCATATGGCCGCCTACGCCAGCCGCCCGAAAAATACCCGCTTGATGCTCGAAGCCGGCGCCGACCCGCAAGCCAAGACCGACAACGGCCGCGATGCCGGCTCGCTGGCGCGCAAGGTCAAGGCCGACGAAACCGCCGGCGTCCTCTCGCTCTGGGTGCTCAAGGGCTGCAAGGCCGGCAAGCCATGCTGAAAGCACTTCCGCTGCTGCTCGCACTGGCCGCCGGCAACGTCACCGCCGAGCCGGCCGCCGCCCTGCCCCCGGTCGAAGTCTTCACCCCGACGGTATGCCTGACCTGCATCGAATGGGCCGAGCACCTGCGCCAGAACGGCTTCACCGTAAAGGTCACGCCGACCGACGACATGGACGCCGTGAAGCGTCGCCTGAAAGTACCCAGGGACATGGAGTCGGTGCCCAGCGCGCTGGTCGCCGGCTATTTTGTCGAAGGCCACGTCCCGGCCGATGACATCAAGCTGCTGCTCAGCGAAAAACCCCGTGCCCTCGGCCTCGCCGTCCCCGGCCTGCCCCAGGGCGCTCCCGGCCGCGAATTCTCCAATCCGACCTGCGAAACGGCCTGCACCATGCTCGACAAGGAAGGCGTCGAACAGACCGTACGCCGCGAATTTTTCGAGACCTTTCTCATCGACCGCAAGGGCAAGCCCTCACGCTTCGCCCGGCACTGAACGGCAAGGCCGATCAGGGTCGCAAAAAATCCCGATACATGTTTTCCGCCCAGGCGACATCCTCGCCGGCCGGGTTGGGTTCGCGGGTCTGCTTGACCTGCTGCATGAGGAAACCGTCGCCGCGTTGCCGGTAGCTGGCCTCAATGCGGAGATGCTCAAGCGGCTCGACGCTACTCACCACATGGCAAACACTCTCCGGCAGCAGCGCCGGGAAGCGTTGACCGGTGGCGCGGGCAGCGATCTGGCGGGCAACGATGGCGCCCATGCGATTGGCGACATGGCCAGTTTTCGGGTAATGGCCAAAAAGCGGCGAGGCGAGGCCGGCGGCATCGCCGATGATAAAAACCCGCTCGTCGGCCGCGCTGCGAAACCCCAGTTCTCCCTGCTCGGCCCAGCCGGTGGCCCTGCCGCTGTCGTCCTGGCGAATCAGCCCGGCCTGCCAGATGAGGTCAGCGGCTTCCTGCGGCGGACTGAGCAGGGCCTCGTCGAAGCGGATTTCATCAATGTCGGTCGTCACCGTCCGGCGCGCCACATCGACCTGGCGGACCTTGGCGTGGTCGAGGTAGGTGATCTGGTCCTTGAAGCGATCGAGCAGGATGGACTTGAAGGCCGGCATCAAGGGATTGGGGTCGATGATGACCAGCTTGCCCGGAATCTTCTGCGTCTTGAGCCACCAGGCGATCAGCATCGCCCGCTCGTAGGGTGCCGGCGGGCATCGGTAGGGGGCTGGCGGAATGGTCATCAGGAGGTCGCCCCCCTTGAAACCAGCAAGGCGCTTTTTGAGCCCGGGCAGATCGGCAGCGGAGAACATGGCGCCGGAATGGCGCTGGCGCAGTTCGGCCACAGCCTGCGGATCATGGAGTTGCCAGGCGGCAAAGTTTTCACGAATGCCGGGGGCCAGTACCAGCCAGTCGTAAGGCAGGCGGCCGCTACTGGTCGTCACCGTACGCTGGGCGCGATCGATGCCCTCGACACTGGCCTGCGCAAAGCGATAGCCCCAGGTCGCTGCGACCCCGGCGTAGTCATGCCGGGCCATGGCCGATGCAGCGGGATCAACCAGCCAGCGGTTGCTCAGGGCAAACGACATAAAGGCCGGCTGACGATCGACGAGTACCACGTCAAGATCGGGCGCCAGGCGCCGCAGATGACTGGCTGCCGAGAGTCCGCCCCAGCCACCGCCGACAATGACGACCCGCTCGCCAGCGGCGCGCAACGGCCGGACCAGCGGCAGCAGGCCAGCCGCAAGCAGGAATTGGCGGCGACCGGGTTTCATTGGTAGCGCAGGGCCTCGATGGGGTCGAGCTGTGCCGCCTTCTGGGCCGGATACCAGCCGAAAAAGATGCCGACGCCGGCCGCCACGGCAAAGGCGATGAGCGCGGCGCTGCCCGACACGACAATGACCATGCCGGTGAAGACGTTGATGCCGAGTGCCACGGCCAGCCCGATGAGCAGGCCGAGCAGGCAACCAGCGAAGGAGATCATCACGGCTTCGAGCAGAAACTGGCTGAGGATGTCCTTCTGCCGCGCGCCGATAGCCATCCGGATGCCGATTTCACGGGTCCGCTCGGTGACCGAGACGAGCATGATGTTCATGATGCCGATGCCGCCGACGAGCAGCGAAATCGACGCGATGGCGCCAAGCAGGATGGACATGGTGCGCGTCGTTTCCGCCTCCGATTCCGCCGCCGCCGAGAGGTTGCGCATGAAGAAATCGTCGGGCATGCCGTCGCGCAGGCGGTGACGCTGGCGGAGCAGGCTGGTCACGCTCTCCATCACTTTCGGCATGGTCTCGGCCGAGTCGGACTGGACCATGATCATCCGCACCGAGCCCAGGAAGGGCGTACCGAAAACCTTGCGCTGGGCGGTGCTCAGCGGAATGATCACGGTGTCGTCCTGGTCGCGGCCGTCGAGATTCTGGCCCTTGCTGCCAAGCACGCCGATGACGAGGAAGGGATTCTGCTGGATACGCATGGTCTTGCCGACCGGATCATCGGCGCCGAAGAGATTTTCGGCGACCGTCTTGCCGATGATCGCCACGCGCGTCGATGAACGCACGTCGGAATCGCCAAAGCCGGCGCCGTTGACGATGCTCCAGGCGCGCGCATCGAGGAAGGGCGGCGTCGTGCCGATCACCTGCGAACTCCAGTTCTGTGCGCCATAGACCAGTTGCCGGGTGCCCTGATGGGTCGGCGCGACATTGACGACGCCATCGAGCTCGGCAATCGCCTCGGCATCGGCGACATTGAGCGAAGGCGCCCCGGCTGAACCGCTGCGTACCCCGGCCGCCGTGAAGGAGCCGGAAAGGACGATGAAAAGATTGGAACCCATCGTGCTGATGGTTTGCTGCACGGCGTACTGGGCGCCCTGCCCGATGGCCATCATGATGACCACGGCGCCGACGCCGATCACCATGCCGAGCATGGTCAGCGCCGTGCGCAGGCGGTTGGCGCCCATCGCCAGCCAGGCTTCGCCGAGCATCGCCTTCAGCATGTTGCCAACTCCGCCACGGTCTTCACGTCGCTGACGATTTCGCCATCGAGGAACCTCACCTGGCGCTTGGCATGCGCCGCGATGTCCTGCTCGTGCGTAACGAGCACAATCGTGATGCCCTCGGCGTTGAGTTCCCCGAACAGGCGCATGATTTCCTCGCTGGTATGGCTGTCGAGGTTGCCGGTCGGCTCGTCGGCGAGGATCAGGCGCGGCTCGTTGACGAGCGCCCGGGCAATCGCCACACGCTGCTGCTGGCCGCCGGAAATGCGGTTGGGCAGCGATTCGGCATACTGGCCGAGGCCGACCTTGCCGAGCAACTCACGCGCCTTCGCCTGCCGCGTTTCCTTGTCGATGCCGGCATAGACCAGCGGCAGCGCGACGTTGTCCTGCAGGCTCATGCGCGGCAGCAGGTTGAAGCCCTGAAAAACGAAACCCAGGGTCCGGTTGCGCAGGATGGCCAGGGCGTCCTTGTCCATCTGCGCGACATTCCGGCCGGCCAGGAAGTAATCGCCCAGGGTCGGCGTATCGAGGCAACCGAGCAGGTTCATGAAGGTCGACTTGCCGGAACCGGACGGCCCCATGATGGCGATGTATTCGCCGGGCAGAATGTCGAGATTGACGCCCTTCAGCGCCGGGAACAGGCCCGCCGCCGTTGCGTAGGACTTGCCCAGGCCAACGACCCGGATGACTGACTCCATGATCAGAACATCCGCATGCCGACGCTGGACGGCTTGCCCGCAGTGCCACCGCCGTTCTCGCCGGTAACGATGCGGTCACCCTCCTTGAGTTCGCCTGCGACGATTTCGGTATTGCGGTTGTCGGTGATGCCGAGCTGGACGCTGACCGGCCTGACTTCGTCGCCAGCCAGCACATAGAGCATGCCGCTCTGGCCGTCGCGCTTCTTGCCCTTGCCGCCGCCGGCCCCGGTAGCCGGCGCGGCGCCATTTGGTGCGGGCGGTTTTTGTCCATTTTCTGTCTTCTTGTCACCCGCATCGGCCGGCTTGAAGCGCAGCGCGGCATTCGGCACGAGCAGAACGCCCTCGCGCTTCTGCACGCCGATATTGACGTAAGCCGTCATGCCCGGCAGCAAGACCTGCTCCGGATTGGCCACATTGATGCGCACGTTGTAGGTCACAACATTCTGCTGGTTGGTCGGATTAAGGCGTATCTGCTGCACCTCGCCGGAAAAACTGCGACTCGGAAAGGCATCGACGGTGAAGCGTGCCTTCTGGCCCTCGCGGATATTGCCGATATCAGCCTCGGCAAAGCTCGTGTCGATGCGCATTTCGGACAAATCCTGCGCGATCTTGATCAGCGTCGGGGTCTGGAAACTGGCCGCCACGGTCTGCCCGAGATCGACGACGCGGTCGATGACCACACCGTCAACCGGCGAGCGGATCACCGTGAAATTGAGATTGGCCCGGTCACGCTCGTTCTGTGCCTTGGCCAGTGCCAGTTGCGCCCGGGCCGATTTGAGCGCCTGGCTGGACTGGTCGTATTCCTGCTTCGAGACGTATTCCTGGGCAAGCAGCGCCTTCATCCGCACTTCGTTGGCCTGGGCCAGATCGAGCAGGGCCTGGGCATTGATGACGCTCGCCGCACTTTGCCGTTCGGTGGCAGAGACCAGCGCATCGTCGAGTTCAAGCAGCGCCTGCCCCTTCTTCACCTTGTCATTGAAATCGACATAGAGCTTGCGCACCGTGCCCGACACCTGGGTACCCACACTGATCAGCACCACCGGATTCAGCGTGCCATTGGCCGACACTGTCTGCGTCACATCGCCCTTCTCGACATTCGCCAGCTTGTAGCGGGTTTCCGGATTCTGCGCTGCACGCTGCTTGCTGACCCAGACGCCACCACCGATCAGGCCGGCAACCACGCCGACGCCGATCAGAATCTTGCCGATTTTTTTCATGGTCTTCCCTCCGCTGCCGCTTGCAGCAGCGTGTAATCGAGTGCGCCCATGGCCTGGGCCAGCGTGGCGCGATAAACATTCCAGTCGAGTTGGGCCTGAATGCGCTGCAAACGGGCACTGGCCAGCGCACTCTGCGCCGTCAACAAGTCCAGCACCGTGCCGACCCCGGCCTTGTAGCGACCCAGCGCGACGCGCGCGGACTGCTCGGCGCTGGCCACCAGGTCGGCCGTCGTCTTCAGGCTTTGCGTCGCCGTCGTCAGGCTCTGGTAGGCCCGCCAGACATCGAGCGCAATCTGGTTCCTGATGCGGTCACGCTGTGCCGCGCGGACATCCGCCAGAGCAGCCGCCGAGCGAACGCGATAAGTCGTGTCGAAGCCGGTGAAGATCGGCACATTGAGCGTCAGGCCGACGCTGCCGCCTTGTGCAACGACCCCCGCCGTGTTCTGCCAGCTTGGCCCGGCCGCCAACGAAACGCTGGGCCGCCCCTGGCTACGGGCAATATCGACACTCGCCTCGGCCGCCTTGAGCTGCGCCTCGGCCGCCCGCAAATCAGGCCGCCGGGCCTGCGCCTCGGCAATCAGGGCATCTATTTCCTTCTGGAAAGCCAGTTCGCCCGACGTAGCCGGCAATTCGGCAGGCAGTTCGGCCAGCACGATCGATTGCTGCGCCGCGAAGCCGAGCGCATTGGCCAGCGCGCCAAGTCCGTTGCGCGCCTCGCCCTCGGCCCGGATACGGTTGAGCGTTGCCTGCGACAGTGCCGTCTGCGCCTGCAGGCGGTCAGCCGGCGTGGCGACGCCGACGCCATAGCGGGCATCGGCCGCCTGATAGCTTTCACGGGCCGAGCGTTCGGCCTCGGTCGCCGAAATCACCGCGGCCTGTGCTGCCTGGGCCGAGTAATAAGCTTGCAACGCAGCGAGGAACAGCGACTGGACCATGGCGTCCTGCGTTGCCGCGGCAGCGGCCAGCAGTTGTTGTGCATTCTCGACATTGGCCGAACGCCGGCCGAAATCGACGAGCAGCCACGACAGGGTCAAGGCGGCAGCGCGACGGTTATACGAAGCACCGTCATCAACCTGGAAACGCGTTGCACTGGCGCTGGCATCGAGACTCGGCAGCCAGCCGGCCCTGGCGACGCCGACCAGTGCCGCCTGCGCCCGTGCTGACGCCCAAACTTCGCGGGTCTGCGGATGGTTGCACAAGGCCAGATCGACGGCATCGAGTGCCGTCAGGGGCGTCACCGGCAAAGCGGTGGCGCAGGGTGCTTCGCCAACCCGGGCGGCGAGGCTCGGCGAAACCTTGAGCGGCGCCATGGCATCGGTAGAAAACGGGTCATCAAGCCCGCCAGCCCATGCCGGCAGGGTAGCCGCAGTCAATAGCAGAAAGCAGGGTAAAAATCGCATAGGCGCCAGTTTAGCCTTAGCGCTGGAATTCAGCCGTTACAGATTGTTTCCGCGATAAGGCTAATGGTGCAACTTACTCGCCCCGCAGCGCAGCCCGCAAGGCGTCCGATTCGAGGACCTGGGTATCGACCCCATTGAGCCGGCCGACCACAATTTCCTCGACCGCCGGCCCGGTGGATGCTTCTGCGGCATGATCGCCCTGCGCGCCAAAACCGTCGCGAAAGGCGATCCACTGGGCTACCGTGATTTCCTGGGCGGTCAGCCCGGTCTCGACACCCTCCGGAACGACCAGACCCAGTTCGATGAGCAGGCGCACCACCTCTTTTCGCCCACCGCGTATGGCCATTTTCAAGGGTGAGGTCGCCACCGTATTGTCCGGCAGGCTGACGCCAAAGCCGCGCTCGAACAAGGCCCGGACGATATCGGCGTGACCGAGAAAACAAGCCATGCCCATGGCCAACTCAGCCAGCCCCGCCGACCCGAGCGCGGGATCTGACTCGAGTGCGCTGTGCACGTCTTTCAGGTTGCCGGTTCGGATTGCTTTCAGCAGGTCGGGGGGTTGCGTCATCTCGTCACAGGTAAATCAGTTAACAGTTATTCAATATTAGCCACTTGTCCGGTTCTTGTCTGTCAACCAGACGATGAATCGCCGGGAAGCCTGCCGACACCCAACATTGCATGCACCGCAGCGACATTTGGCAAAAACACATGCTGCAATGCGGTAAAATCGCGCCCACTATGCTCTATCCACTTATCCGCAAATTCTTCTTCGCCCTCGATGCCGAGACCGCCCACGGCATCGGCATGAACGGCATCGACTTCCTCAATGCCGCCGGCTTCTCCTGCCTCGTGGCAAAGCCGGTTGCCGCCTGCCCGGTCAATGTCATGGGACTCAACTTTCCCAATCCGGTCGGCCTCGCCGCCGGGCTGGACAAGAATGGCGACCATATTGACGCACTGGCCAAGCTCGGTTTCGGCTTCATCGAAATCGGCACGATCACGCCGCGTCCGCAGGATGGCAACCCGAAACCGCGCCTGTTCCGCATCCCGGAAGCACAAGGCATCATCAACCGGATGGGCTTCAACAACGCCGGCGTCGACGCGCTGTTGGATAACGTCCGCCGCGCCGAGTTCCCCAAAAAAGGCGGCATTCTCGGCATCAACATCGGCAAGAATGCGACGACACCAATCGAAAAGGCCGCCGACGATTACCTGATCTGTCTCGACAAGGTCTACAACGACGCCAGCTACGTGACCGTCAATATTTCGTCGCCCAACACCAAGAATTTGCGCGAACTGCAGAAGGACGAGGCGCTCGACGACCTGCTGGCGCAACTCAAGGCCCGACAGCTGCAACTGGCTGACCAGTACGGCAAATATGTCCCGATGGCGCTGAAAATCGCTCCCGACCTCGACGACGAGCAGATCACCGCCATTGCCGACGCCCTGCGTCGGCATCGCTTCGATGGCGTCATCGCGACCAACACGACATTGTCACGCGACGGTGTCGAAGATCTGCCGAATGGCGCTGAAGCAGGCGGCCTTTCGGGCAAACCGGTTTTCGAGAAATCGACCGCTGTGCAGAAAAAGCTGTCGATCGCCCTGGCCGGCGAACTGCCCATCATCGGCGTCGGCGGCATCTTGGGCGGCGAGGATGCGGCCGAGAAAATCCGTGCCGGCGCAAGCCTGGTGCAGTTCTACAGCGGTTTCATCTACCGTGGCCCCGAGCTGGTGGCCGAAGTGGCGGAAACCCTGGCCCATGTCATGCGGAAATCCTCATAAATCCATTCGCCACGCGCGGTTGTTTGCACTGCAACAAAGCCCGATAATACGCGCCTCAAGCCTGCCCAATTTATGAGCCACTACTTATTCATCCTCGTCGGCGCAGTACTGGTTAACAACGTCGTCCTGGTGAAGATCCTCGGTCTTTGCCCCTTCATGGGCGTTTCCAAGAAACTGGAGACTGCTTATGGCATGGGCGCCGCCACGACCTTCGTGCTGACCATGGCAACCGGCGCCAGCTACATCATCGACCATTATCTGTTGATGCCGTTCGGGCTTGAGTACCTGCGCACGCTGTCCTTCATCGTCACCATTGCCGCCATCGTCCAGCTCACCGAAATGGTCATCGCCAAGACATCGCCGACGCTGCAGCAGACCCTCGGCATCTACCTGCCGCTGATCACCACCAACTGCGCCGTGCTCGGCGTGCCGCTGCTCAATATCTCGAACGGCTACAACTTCGTCGATTCGCTGTTGTTCGGTGCCGGTAGCGCTCTGGGCTTCTCTCTGGTGCTGGTTCTCTTCGCCGGCATCCGCGAACGGATCGAAGGGGCCGACGTCCCCCTCCATTTCCGCGGCGTCGCCATTGCCATGGTCACCGCCGGTTTGATGGCGCTGGCCTTCATGGGCTTTGCCGGCCTGGACAAGTACCAATAATGGACATCCTCCTCGCCATAGCCATCATGGCCCTCGGCGCCGTCGTCCTCGGCGCCCTCCTCGGCTTTGCCTCGATCAAGTTCAAGGTCGAAGGCGATCCACTGGTCGAAAAGGTCGAGGCCATCCTGCCCCAGACGCAATGCGGCCAGTGTGGCTTTCCTGGCTGCAAGCCCTATGCCGAGGCCATCGTCAATGGCGAAGAAATCAACAAGTGCCCGCCCGGCGGCAGCGAAGGCGTTCAGCGCCTGGCCGATCTGCTCGGCCGTGAAGTCAAGCCGCTCGATGCCGAAGAAAAACCGAAGCAGATCGCCATCATCGACGAGAACACCTGCATCGGCTGCACGCTGTGCATCCAGTCCTGCCCGGTCGACGCCATCGTCGGCGCGGCCAAGCAGATGCACACCATCATCGCCCAGCAATGTACCGGCTGCGAACTCTGCCTGCCGCCCTGCCCGGTCGAATGCATCCACATGGCGGTCATCCCCGAAACCATCGACAACTGGAAGTGGAAATACCCGGTTGTTGCAATGCAGGTGGTAGCGGCCGACAAGGCCGCAGCCATAAAGGAAGCTGCCTGATGCTGATGGATCTCTTCAAGTTCAAGGGTGGCGTCAAGCCGCCCAGCAACAAGCTGCAATCGAACCACCTGCCGATTGCCCAGGCGCCCATGCCTTCGCGTCTGGTCATGCCCTTGCACCAGAGTATCGGCGGCACGCCGCGGCCTATCGTGGCGGCCGGGGATCATGTCCTCAAGGGCCAGATGATCGGCGAGGCCGACGGCTGGATCTCGGCTGCCGTCCACGCGCCGACCTCGGGCACCGTGGTCGAAGTGGCCATGCATGTCCGCCCCCACCCATCCGGCCTCGACTCGCTGTGCGTGGTCATCGAACCGGACGGCAAGGATGAGTGGATCGCCCGCACCCCTATCGATCACAATGCGGCAGCGCCGGCCGACGTCTTCCATCACCTGCAGCAATGCGGCATCGTCGGCCTGGGTGGCGCCGGTTTCCCGGCTCACGGCAAGCTGACCCCCACCAAGGGCGTGCCGATGGATGAGCTGATCATCAACGGCGCCGAGTGCGAACCCTTCATCACCTGCGACGACCTCTTGATGCGCGAACGCGCCGATGAAGTGGTGCGCGGCATTGCCGTTTTCCGCGACCTGCTCCAGCCAAAAAAGGTGCTCATCGGCATCGAGGACAACAAGCCGGAAGCCATCGCCGCCATGCGCGCCGCCGTCGACGCCCTGAACGAGCCATTTTCCGTCGTTGCCGTGCCGACGCTTTATCCTGCCGGTGGCGCCAAGCAGTTGATCCGCGTCCTGACCGGCAAGGAAGTACCGGGCTCGATGCGCTCGACCGCCGACATGGGCGTTCAGGTTTTCAACGTGGGCACCGCCTACAGCGCCTGGCGTGCCATCGCCCACGGCGAGCCGCTGATTTCGCGCATTCTGACCGTCACCGGCAATGTCCACGCACCGCGCAATTACGAAGTCCTGATCGGTACGCCGATGGGCGAATTGCTGGCACTGGCCCAGCCACATCCGGACACTGACGGCATCCTGATGGGTGGCCCGATGATGGGTTTCCTGATCCCCAACCCGCAGGTGCCCGTGGTCAAGACGACCAATTGCCTGATCGCCCATGACGACCGGCTGTTCCCGCCCAAGGCGCCGGAAATGCCGTGTATCCGCTGTGGCGCCTGCGCCCGGGCCTGCCCGCACGAACTGCAACCCTTCGAAATGTACTGGTTCTCGCGCGCCAAGAATTTCGGCAAGACGCAGGAATACAACATCTTCGACTGCATCGAATGCGGTTGCTGCTCCTACGTCTGCCCGTCGCGCATCCCGCTGGTCCAGTATTTCCGTTTTGCCAAGAGTGAGATCTGGGCGCGCGAACGTGAAAAGAATGCCTCTGACCAGGCCAAGGCCCGCTTCGAGTTCAAGCAGTTGCGCGAGGAACGCGAAAAGGCCGACAAGGCAGAAAAGCTGGCCAAGGCCGCCGCTGCCCAGGCGGCCAAGAAAGCTGCCGAAGCCGCTGCGGCGGCAGCAGAAAGCGGCGCCGATGCAGCCGTTGCCACACCCGCCCCGGAAATGGACGCAAAACGCGCCGCCATCGAAGCCGCCATGGCCCGTGCCAAGGCGCAACGCGAGGCTGTGCAGCCCAAGAATACCGAACACCTGGCCCCCGATCAGCAAAAAGCTGCCGATGAAATCGAGGCCCGCCGCGTCGCCGCCCACCTGATCGAAGATCGAGTCTCCAGCGAAGAGGCGACGGCAGCGCCGACCGCCCAACTCGATCCCAAGTCCTGAATCCTGGATCCAAATAACGTGTTCGCCCCCGCTCCCTTCCTCCTCAAAGATGTCAGCGTCAGCCAGGTGATGATCCAGGTCTGTGTTGCGCTGATTCCGGGCATCGCCGCCTATGCCAGTCTGGTTGGCCCGGCCATCCTGGTTCAGCTGGTCATCACCACGGTCGCTGCCCTGGTGACCGAAGCGCTGATGCTCAAGCTGCGCGGCAAGCCCCTTTCCCTCTTCCTGACCGATGGCTCGGTCATCGTCACCGCCTGGCTGATCGCCCTGACTTTTCCGCCGCTGGCGCCCTGGTGGCTGGTTGTCACCGGCACCGTCTTTGCCGTCATCGTGGCCAAGCACCTGTATGGCGGGCTGGGCCAGAACCCCTTTAATCCGGCCATGGTTGCCTTCGCCGTCTGCATTGTCGCCTTCCCGGCGCTGATGTCGCAGTGGCCCAGCGTCGGCCTGCAACTGGGCCTGATCGACCAGATGAACATCATCCTGGGCTGGGCGCCGCGCGTCGATACGCTGACCGGGGCGACACCGCTCGACGCCATGAAAACGGCGCTCAAGCTGGGCGATAGCAGTTTTGATATCAGCACCCTGCTGGCCAACCAGGATATCTACGGCAACTTCGCTGGTCGGGGCTGGGAATGGGTGGCTGCGGGCTACCTGCTCGGCGGCCTGTGGCTATGGCATCGCAAGCTGATCACATGGCATGTGCCGCTCGCTTTCGTCGCATCCCTGTCCCTCATTTCCGGAGCCCTCTGGCTCTACAACCCGAGCCAGTTTGCCAGCCCGCTCTTTCACATGTTGTCCGGGGGCGCCATGCTCGGTGCCTTCTTCATCGCCACCGACCCGGTTTCCGGCTGCACGACGCCGCGCGGCAAGCTGATCTTCGGTGCCGGCGCCGGCCTGCTCGCCTACATCATTCGCGTTTTCGGCGGCTATCCGGATGGTGTCGCCTTTGCCATCCTGCTCATGAACCTGTGTGCCCCGGTCATCGACCTGCTCACCCAGCCCCCGGTATTCGGCATGAAGGACAAGGCATGACCAGCGCGCCGAAGGAATTTTCCGCCCCGCTCATGGCCGCACGCACGGCGGTCACCCTGTTCGTTTTTGTCGTCATTTTTACCGGCCTGCTCTCCGGCGCCTATCTATGGACCAAACCATCCATCGAAGCGTCGGCCACCGAAGAAAAAATGAAACTGGTCGACGAAGTGCTGCCCCGCGCCGACTACGACAACGCCTTGCTCGAAGACACCGTCGCCCTGCCGGAAACGCCGGAACTCGGCCTGAAGGATTCGAGTACGCTATTCCGTGCCCGCAAGAACGGCCAGCCGGTCGCCCTCGTTTTCGAAGCGCTTGCCAATGATGGCTACGCCGGCAAGATCCGCCTCATCATCGCCATCCGCGCCAATGGTGCGGTGGCCGGCGTGCGCGTCACGCAGCACAAGGAAACACCGGGTCTCGGCGACTACATCGAGGTCAGGAAGGACAAGAACAAGGCCCGGCCGTGGATCACGCAGTTCAACGACATGTCGCTGGCACAAGTCACCGACAAGGACTGGAAGGTCAAGAAGGATGGCGGTCGCCTCGATTACCATGCCGGCGCGACCATCACCCCCCGCGCCGTCGCCAAGGCGGTCCTCAAGGCCGTACACTGGGCCGAAGCCAACCGTGACCGCCTGTTCGCCGAAGGAGCCGCCCAATGATCACGCGTGACGAATTCAAGACCATCGCCGGCAATGGCATCTGGAAGCAGAACACCTCCATCGTCCAGATTCTCGGTCTCTGCCCCCTGCTTGCCGTGACGACCAATGCCGTCAACGGCATCATGCTCTCGCTGGCCACCATCATCGTCATGGCGCTCTCGGGCGTCGCCATCGCCAGCCTGCGCAATCTCATCCCGCACGAAATCCGCATTCCAGTCTTCATCCTCATCGTTGCCGCCCTGGTCACCGTCATCGACCTGCTCTTCAACGCCAACCTGCATGAGCTTTACCTCGTGCTCGGCATCTTCATCCCGCTGATCGTCACCAACTGCATCGTGCTCGCCCGCGTCGAAGCCTTTGCCGCCAAGAACCCGCCTTTGCAGTCGACCTTCGACGGCATTTTCATGGGCGTCGGCATGTTGTGGACCCTGGCCCTGCTCGGCGCCATGCGCGAATTCCTCGGCAGCGGCACCATCCTCGGCGGCATCGACATGGTTTTTCCCAGCCTGCAGCCGATTCAGGTGCTGCCGGAAAGCTATCCCGGGTTCCTGCTCGCCCTGCTGCCCCCCGGCGCCTTCATTCTGCTCGGCTGCATGATCGCCTGGAAGAACTGGATGCAAGCGCGCGCCGCCGAGCGCGCCAAGCTCAAGCCGCCCGCGCCGGTCGCCACGGCCGGTTGCCACTGATTTCGTCAGGCCGCCCGTTGCGGGCCTGAGAATACGCCTGCATGCGACTCGATACCCTGCGCCAGTCCCTCTATGCCACCGGCGCCAAGGATTGCCACGTCGACCGCGTTATGCGCGCCTGGGCGCAAGGCAAGCCACTCGATGCCGGGCCGCGCAGCCATCCCCCTGAAACCTTTCTGCCACTGGCCCTGCGCCATGCCCTGCCGGGCTTGCAGGACGAACTCTCGGCGCTGGCCCGCGTTCGGTCCGAACATCCGGGCGAAGACGGCTCGTCGCGTCTGCTCGTCGAACTGGCCGATGGCCAGACCGTCGAAAGCGTGCTCTTGCCGCGCGACGGCCTGTGCATCTCGACGCAGATCGGCTGCGCCGTCGGCTGCACCTTCTGCATGACCGGCCGCGACGGCCTGCTGCGTCAGGTGAGCAGCGGCGAGATGGTGGCCCAGGTCATCCTCGGCCGCGCCCGGCGCAAGGTCAGCCGCGTCGTCTTCATGGGCATGGGTGAGCCTTCGCACAACATGGACAATGTCCTCGAAGCCATAGACCTGCTCGGCACCTTTGGCGGCATCGGGCACAAGAACCTGGTCTTCTCGACGGTCGGCGACTACCGGGTTTTCGAGCGCCTGCCGCTGGAAACGGTCAAGCCGGCCCTCGCCCTGTCGCTCCATTCGACGCGCGCCGACCTGCGGGCTGAACTGCTGCCCAGGGCGCCGCGCATAGATCCGGCCGAACTGGTCGAACTGGCCGAAATCTACGCCCGCAAGACAAGTTACCCCATCCAGTACCAATGGACTTTGCTCGACGGCATCAACGACAACCAGGAAGAAATGGACGGCATCGTCCGCCTGCTCAGCGGCAAGTACGCGATCATGAACCTCATCCCGTACAACGCGACCGCCGCGCTGGCCTACCGGCGACCGCCAGTCGAGAAAATCACCGAACTGACCCGTTACCTGCACGCCCAGGGTATCCGGACGACGGTGCGTAATTCGGCCGGGCAGGATGTCGATGGCGGCTGCGGTCAGCTGCGCGCCCGCGACAGCGCTTCGTCGCCGTTGCGGACCACGCGAAAAATCAGGCTGGCAAGACAAAAGCCAGGTCTGAACTCAGTCGGCTGAGCCTTCCAGAACGACACAGTTCTTGCCGCGCATCTTGGCCACATAGCTGGCATCGTCAGCCCGGCGGATCAGTGTGCTTTCGGTGTCGGTCGGCCGGTGACAGGAAACGCCGATACTGACGGTACAGCAGATTTTTTCCCCGCTTGGCGCCATCGTTGCCTGCTCGGCAAACAGCATCCGCAGCCGCTCGGCCAGCCCCATGGCAGCGACCGCATCGGCCTCCGGCATGAGCACGACAAATTCCTCTCCGCCATAGCGATAGGCGCTATCGGAACGACGCAGGCAGTGGCGAATTGCGTCAGCCAGGTTCTGCAACACCTTGTCGCCTTCGAGATGCCCAAAGCGATCGTTGATGCTCTTGAAATTGTCGCAGTCAAGCACCAGCAGGGCCAATGGCCGGCTATAGCGGGTCGCCCGCTCGAGTTCTCCCGGCAGCCGCTCGTGCAGGTAGCGGGAGTTGTACAGGCCAGTCAGCGAATCGGTCTGGCTCAGGGAACGATAGCGTTCTTCGCTCTCACGCAGCGCCTCCTCGGCACGACGACGTTCACTCACATCCTGCAGGGTTTCGATGGCGCCGACGATCTCGCCTTTGGCATTGCGCAGCGGTGCTGCCGTAAAAAACAGCCAGCGCCCGCTTTCACCGAAATGCGGGAAAAAATCCTCGGCCTCGTAGCAGCCCGGGAGCAGTACGGAATGCCTGAAACGTCCGTGATACAGGCGGTCTACCGCATCTTCCCTGGCATCATCGAGGACCAGATCGGCCATGATCGGTCGCTCCGAGGCGTAAAACGCCTTCCACTGCATGCGGGTGCCGATGATGTGACTGGCCAGCGTGCCGGTCATCACCTCGCAGGCCCGGTTCCAGTGCGTTACACGGTGGGCGGCATCGATGACCAGCGTCGCCACCGAGGAGCCATCGACGATCTGCGCCAGATAGGCTTCGCTGTCGCGCAAGGCAGCCTCGGCGCGGCGCCTTTCAGTCACGTCCTGGAGGGTTTCAATGGCACCGATGATGTCGCCGGCGGCGTTGCGTATCGCCGCTGCCGTAAAAAAAAGCCAGCGGCCGCCATCGAAATCGGGAAAGAAGTCTTCGGCTTCGTAGGCATCGTCGAGCAAGACCGAACGCCTGAATTTGCCATCGTAATAGCGCTCGAACTCGTCGACACTTGCGCCATCGACCACCAGATCGGCGAGCAGCGGCCTTGCGCTGTCGTAGAAGGCCCGCCAATGCTCGGAGCGGCCCAGCATGCCGGCGGCAGAAACCCCGGTCAGCACGGCGCAGGCCCGGTTCCAGTGCGTCACCCGATGCGCGTCATCGATGACGATGGTGGCCACCGGATTACCTTCAACCAACTGCGCCAAGGCTATGTTGCTGCCCTCTGTTGTACGCGGCATGGGAGTCTGCCTTCTCTGTCAGGTAGAATTTGTTTTCTGTTTCCCGACAATATGGCGCATTCAGCCGCGCCTGACAATCCACCTTCGCCGCCCGCCGTGAAAAAAGCCGATATCGAGCAGTTCTACTCCCGCCTGCGCGACGCCAACCCGGCGCCGACGACCGAACTGCACTACGCAACCCCATTCCAGTTGCTGATCGCGGTCATCCTGTCGGCACAAGCGACCGATGTCGGGGTCAACAAGGCGACTGTCCGCCTCTTTCCCGTGGCACCGACGCCGGCCACCATGCTGGCCCTGGGCGAAGAAGGGCTGACCGACTACATCAAGACCATAGGCCTGTTCCGGACCAAGGCCAGGAACGTCATCGCCACCTGCCGCCTGTTGCTCGAGCGGCATGACGGCGAGGTACCCGATGACCGGGCCAGCCTCGAAGCCCTGCCCGGCGTCGGCCGCAAGACGGCCAATGTCGTCCTCAACACGGCTTTCGGCCAGCCGACCATTGCCGTTGACACGCACATTTTCCGGCTTGGCAACCGCACCGGGCTGGCTCCGGGCAAGACCGTCGAGGAAGTCGAGAAGAAGCTGCTCCGGGTGACCCCCGACGCATTCAAAAAAGATGCCCACCACTGGCTGATCCTGCACGGCCGCTATATTTGCAAGGCACGCCAGCCGGATTGCGGCCGCTGCATCGTGCTCGACCTGTGCGCCTACAAGAGCAAAAGCGTATGAAGGCAGCCAGTGCGCTCATTGCCGGCCAGCGGGCAGAACCGGAACTGGCCCGCGAGGCCGTCCAGGCGGCATTGGCGGCGGCCGGGCTGGGGCGGGCCGACAACGTCATCCTTTTCCTGAGCCGCGACTTCAGCCGCCACCCGCAACCTGCCGTCCTCGCCGCAGCGCGTGCCGCCGGCTGCCTTGCCGTGTGCGGCGCGACGGCCAGCGGCCTGTTCACGGAAGTCGGTTGGCAACTCGACCAGCCAGCCGCTGCCGCCCTCGTCTACGCAACGCCGCCTGGCAAGCCGGTGACGGAATCACCACTGCTTTCCTTCAGTGGCCACGGCCGGCTGCCCTTCGAGTGGCAGGATGGTGCGGCGAGGGCCGGGCTGCTCGACGCCGACGCGGCCACCTGGGCGCATGGCCGCAGCAACGAAGACGGCTGCGCCGAATTTCGTCTGCCCGGCCTGCATGGCCGCCTGCTCCGCTCGTCCGGATTGCGCCTGCTCGGCGATCCGCAGCCGGTCGAGCAGTGCATCACGTACGATTTGCGTCGGGTGGGTGGACACAGTGCACTCGACAGCCTGCGCCGCGCCCTGCCGGCGGAACTGCGCGAATACCCGCCGCTGCACCAGATCTGCGCACTACGCCGGCCGGATGCGCCCGGCATCGCCCTGCTCTCAGCCAATGCCGATGGCTCGCTGACCCTGGCCGAGACTCTGCACGAGGGCGAGACGATCACCTGGGCCATCCGCCAGCCACTCGCCGCCGAACAGGAAATGCGTCAGGTCCTGGCCTCTGCGGCAAAGGGCCATAAGCCACCCGGCTTCGCCCTGATGTTTTCCTGCATCGGCCGCGGCCCGCTGTTCTACGGCGACGATGACCGTGACCTCGTCGCCTTCCGCGACACCTTCCCCGACACACCCCTGCTCGGCGCCTACGGCACCGGACAAATCGCCCCACTGGCCGGGCACAACCGCCTGTTCCACAACACCGCACTCACCTTATTGTTCGAAAGTAGCCATGTTTAATCCCTCCCGCGAACAGGTCCGCCTCTTCTTTTGTGACGCCTGGAAAAAGCACATCGAGCGCCTGCCCCTGGTCGGCGCCGAAGTCACCGCCGCCGATATCGCCGCTCGCCACCCGGAATACCATTCGCTGCTGAGCGACCCGAAGGCCGCCGTCGAAAAGGAATGGACACCCGAAGGCGGCGCCATGAATCCCTTTCTCCACCTCTCGCTGCACCTCGCCATCCACGAACAGGTCAGCATCGACCAACCGCCGGGCATCCGCATGGCCTTCGATCAACTGCGCGCCCGCATGGACCCGCACGATGCCGAACACATCCTGATCGACTGCCTGGGCGAAACCATCTGGCGCGCCCAGCGCGAAGGGCGGACTATGGATGCGATGGCCTACGTTGATGCGGTGAAGCGCAAGTCGAGCCTGATCTAGGATCGAGGAAGCAGGATTTAGCGGAGTTGGCCGCAGCCTAGCCTTCGTCCGAGGGCGGGGCGACCTTGATGACTTCTTCGAGCGAGGTCAGCCCCTGGGCCACCTTGAGGGCACCAGAGATGCGCAGGGGGCGCATGCCTTCGCGGAAAGCCTGTTCGCGCAACTTGGGAATTTCCGTCAGCGGCTTGATCTGGCGGCGAATCTCGGGCGAGTTCATGAGCAGTTCGTAGATCCCGACGCGTCCGCTGTACCCGGTCATCCGGCATTCCAGACATCCGACCGGCTGCCAGATATGGCTCGGCTCGGCCGACTTCCATGGGGCAACGAGCGAGCGCCAGGCAGCGCGCTGATCCTCGCGCATCGGCACGGCCTTCTTGCAGTGCGGACAAAGTGTGCGGATCAGGCGCTGGGCCATGACGCCGAGCAGGGTCGAGTTGATCAGGTAGGCAGGGACGCCGAGGTCGAGCAGGCGGGTGATCGCCGACGGCGCGTCGTTGGTATGCAGCGTGGACAGCACGAGGTGACCGGTGAGCGCGGCCTGAATGGCCATTTCGGCCGTTTCGAGATCGCGGATTTCGCCGATCATGACGATATCCGGGTCCTGCCGCATGAGGGCGCGCACACCGTCGGAGAAGCCGAGTTCGATGCCGGGCTGGACCTGCATCTGGTTGAAGGCGGCTTCGACCATTTCAATCGGGTCTTCGATGGTGCAGACATTCACTTCCGGCGTCGCCAGCTGCTTGAGCGTCGTATAGAGCGTGGTCGTCTTGCCCGAGCCGGTCGGGCCGGTGACCAGGATGATGCCGTTCGGCGTCGCCGTCATCTGCTTCCAGCGCACCTGATCATCATCAGAGAAACCGAGCGAGCGAAAGTCGCGGACCAGCACTTCCGGGTCGAAAATGCGCATCACGAGCTTTTCGCCAAAAGCCGTCGGCAGCGTCGACAAACGCAGTTCAACCTCCTGCCCGGCTGGCGTCCGCGTCTTGATCCGGCCGTCCTGCGGGCGGCGCTTTTCGATGACGTCCATGCGGCCAAGCAGCTTGATACGGCTGGTCATGGCGTTCATGACCGCCATCGGAATCTGGTAGACCTGATGCAGCACGCCGTCGATGCGGAAGCGGACGATGCCGAGATCGCGCCGCGGCTCGATGTGGATGTCGGAAGCGCGCTGGTCGAAGGCGTACTGCCACAGCCAGTCGACGATATGGACGATATGCTGGTCGTTGGCATCGAACTGCTTGTTGGCCTTGCCCAGCTCGACCAGTTGCTCGAAGCTCGACAAGCCGGACGTTACCTCGCCCTTGGCGGCGGCCTTTTTGACCGACTTGGCGAGGTTGAAGAACTCGACGAGGTAGCGGCTGATGTCCTCAGGATTGGCCATGACCCGGCGAATCTGCTTGCGCAGGATGGTCTGCAACTCCTCGACCCATTCGCGAACAAAAGGCTCGGCCGTCGCAATGACGATCTCGCGTGTCGTGACCTGCACCGGCAGGATGCCGAAGCGGGCCGCATAGGCGCTCGACATGACCTCCGCGACACCGGTGAAATCGATCTTGAGCGGGTCGATATGCTGGTAGTCGAGGCCGGTACGATTGGCCAGCCATTCGGTCAGCACTTCGAGCGACAACAAGCGGGCGGGCGGCTCGGGATTGCGCCATTTCTGATCGGCCACGACGATCAGCGGATGCACCTTGCCCCCATGCAGACGACGCTCGCTCTTGAGCAGGTCAGCCGCCTCCTGGCCGACCAGCTTGTCCGCCACCATCCAGTCAAGCACTTCGCTCAGTGCCAGGCGATGTTCGCCGATGTTCTTGTCGCTCATGCGCGGCAATATAGCATGCAGCCGGTAACGATTTGTAACTGGCAAGGCCTCTGTTTGCACTCCCTTACAACTTGCCGCCGGAATCATCGCCATGACGCCTAAAATCAAGTCGAACCCACTCGCAAGGAGCGAAAAATGAAAACCCGTCTGATGATGATCGCCAGTGCCTTGGTTGCTTCGATGATCTGCCTGCCCGCCAGCGCCCAGCCCGGCCCCGGCATGGGTGGCGGCATGGCCCCGGGCATGAGCGATGGCATGGCCCAAGGCGGCGGTCCGGGCGCCAGGGCGCCGCGCGACTGCAACAAGGCCCCCAACCCCGCCGCCTGCACCGCTCACCGCGAAGCGCGCGCCAGTGCCCGCGACGCCTGCAAGAGTACCGCCGGCCCGCAACGCCGCCAGTGTCTGCATGAGCAGATGCGCAACTTCGACTGCGCCAAGGCCGGCAACATGCAGCAATGCGAAGCGCGAAAAGTAGCCTATACCGAATGCCAGGGCCAGGTCGGCCCCGCCTTCCGCCAGTGCGTGCAACAGAAAATGCCGCCGATGGACTGCACCAAGGCCCCGAACCAGGCACGTTGTGAACGCCACCAGCAAGTCCGCGAAGCCTGCAAGGACAAGATGGGGCCGGAGCACAAGGCCTGTCTGCGTGAGCACTTCAAGGGAAACTGAACACATTGAATGCCGGGAAACCGGCATTCGAATTTCTGGTCCAGGATTGGCATCCTGGGCCGCCAGCTACTACTTTTGCCGCAAGGGCTTGAGCAAATCCGACAGCCCGTTGTGATCAATCTCCTGCATCAACGCCAGCAAACGGCCAATTTCGCCAGGCGGGAAACCTTGGCGGGCGAACCAGTTAAGGTAGTTGCCGGGGAGATCGGCGATCAGCATGCCCTTGTGCTTACCGAAGGGCATGCTGCGCGTGACAAGGAGGAGCAGGTCTTCGGGGTTCATGGATGGCGGTAATGGCACGAAGCCGTCATTGTGCCAAATCTCAGCCGTGGCCGAGCATCCACAGCGCAGTGGCCAGCAACATCAGCGCAAAAGCGACGCGCAGGCGACGTTCCGGCAGGCGATGCGCCAGGCGCACCCCGTGCGAAATCGTCAATGCACCGCCGAGTGCGAACAAGATGCCCATTCTCCAGTCCACCCAGCCGGCGTTCGCAAAAGTCAGCAAGGCGACGATGGAGCTCGGCATCACCAGCGCGATGGCAAAGCCTTGGGCCATCGCCTGCGTCTGCCGGAAAAGGCTGACCAGGATGGGCGGCGTGATGATGCCGCCGCCGATGCTGATCAGACCCTGACAGGCGCCGCCGATCAGGCCGACGAGCGGAATCAGCCGCTCCGGCAGGGTGACTGACCAGCGCGACCGCCCTTTCCGCAGGGACCACAGGCTATGGATCGCCAACCAGAGGAGAAAGGCACCGAAGTAGCGGCGCAATTCGCTGGAGGCCAGACTGCTCGCGTAGTGGGCTGTTATGGTCGTTGCCGAGACGGCACACAAGACCAGCAGGGCGGTACGCAATTTCGGCAAGGGTTGACGCTGGCAGTAGCGCCACAGGGCGATGCTCAGGTTCGGCACCATCATGACCAGCGCCGTCCCCTGCGCCAGTTTCTGGTCCATGCCGAACAAGCCGGTCATCACCGGAATGGCAATAATGCCGCCGCCAATACCGAAAACGCCACCGGCAAAACCCAGGGCGGCACCGATCAGCAGGGGCAGGAGAAGGCTCAGGGCAAGGATCATGGCTGAATGCCACGGAAGGATCCGGAGCGCCAGAGCGGATATAGCCCGAGCAAACCGAGCAGAGGACCGGGCAGGAGCAACCAGGCGATGCTCATGCCCCAATCGCCTATCCATGCCGTGCCGAGCTGAATGGAGAACATGGTGATGGCAAAGCCGATGGAGTTTTGAAAAGCCAGCGCACTGCCGACAATTTCCGGCGCACAGGCACGGGCCGAGAGCGCCGAAAAATGCGGCGAGTCGGCCACGACGGTAGCACCCCAGAAGAGCAGCAGGACGATTTTCGCGGTAGTCGGCCAGTCACCGCTCAAGGGAAACAAGGCACAGCAGAGGGCCGAGCCGGCCAAAGCAGTGGCAGCCACGCGCGCACTACCAATGCGTTGACTCCACCAGCCGCCCAACAGGCAGCCCAGCGCGCCGATGCCGATGACGGCGAAGGACAGTCCGGGCAATTCGCGGCTCCCCGCCTCGGCCAGACCGCTCAGAATGATGAGCGCCGGGGTCAGCGTCCAGAAAGCGTAAAGCTCCCATTGGTGGCCGAAATAGCCCAATGCGGAGGCACGAAATTCGCGCACCGAAAAGGCATAAAAGACCCGCCCCAGCCGCAGCGGTGGCGCCCCGTGCCGGCGTTTGAGGTGCGGCCCGTCGCCGAGGCGGAAGATCATGACCGCGGCGATCAGTGCCAGCCCGGAGGACACCAGGATGGTCGCCTGCCATGACCAGCCCGCCCCGGCCAGACGGATGCCGTGCGGCAGGGCCGTGCCCAGGGTCAGCATGCCGACCAGTTGGGCGAGCGCAGCACCGGCCCGCTCGGGCACCCAGCTGACGACCAGTTTCATGCCCAGCGGGTAGACACCAGCCAGACAGAATCCGACGGCAAAGCGCAAGGGAACGGCTGATGCCATGCCATCAGCGAGCAGTGCGAAAGCGGCATTGCACAAGGCGCCCAGCACGGCGCAAACGGCAAAGATGCGGCTCGCCGCATAGCGATCCGCCAGCCCGGAAATGGCAAAAGTCAGCGTGCCGAGGATGAAGCCAAGTTGCACGGCATTGGTCAGCGTACCGATGTCGGCCGGCACCATGCCCCAGGCCCGAACCAGATCATCGGCCGCACTATTGGCCGAGAACCATAGCGAGGTGCCGAAAAGCTGGGCGATGACAATGACAAGAACGGGGTTTTGCATGCGCCAAAGACAAAATGGAAAGGGTGGCAGCTTATCGCCGTTTTCCCAAACCGTGCGACAAAACAATGCCGGCCACCATGCTGGCGAGCCAGTACCCGACGGAAACACCTGCCTTCCAGTAAAATCGGCCTACTTCAAGCTCAACGCCGGCCCATGTCAAAACCCGTCTCGCCCAACTATCTTGCCGGTTATCCCGCACATCTGACCGACTCGGTATGGCGGCTGATCGAACAAGATCAGCTCGGCAAGGTGCTGCGCCAGAAATACCCGGAAGTACATCAGGTGCGCACCGACAAGGCGCTCTACGACTACGTGCAGGAAATCAAGTCCGACTATTTGCGCAATGCGCCGCAACCAAGCAAGGTGGCCTTTGACGGCAAGTTGCAGACGCTGCAGAAGGCGCTCGGCACCCATAGCCGGATCGCCCGCGTGCAGGGCGGCAAGCTCAAGAGCAAGCGCGAAATCCACGTTGCCAGCATCTTTCGCGAAATGCCACCGGAGTTCCTGCGCATGATCGTGGTGCATGAAATCGCCCACCTCAAGGAACCCGAGCACGACAAGGCCTTCTACCAACTGTGCCAGCACATGGAGGCGAATTACTTCCAGCTCGAGTTCGACCTGCGCGCCTACCTCTGCCACCTCGCCGCCGGCGGTCCGCCCTTGTGGGTGGCCGAGCTGGCTGCGGGCACGGTATAAGTTCCTGCTCAATATTCTGCACCCCACGGAGTTAACATACATGCGCCCCAGCCTGATCAGATTGCTACCGCTTGCCCTCCTGTTGCTGCTTGGCGGCTGCATGTCACGTGGCATTCCCCTGACCGCCGGCAGTGGCGAGCAGCCGGCGGCACGGGCCTTGTTGCAGAAGTCGGCAGACGCGCACGGGCTGGCTGCCTTCCGCCAGATCAATGATCTCAGCGTCGCCTATTCCGGCGAGTGGTACGGGCTGGTCAGCAAGCTGCAACCTACGCTGATCGACGCCGATTTTCGTCAGGGCTCGCAGGAGCGCATCCTTTTCAAGGGCGGCCCGCTGATCGCTCAGCACCACCTTGGCCCCAAGGGCAGCAAGCAGGTCATCCGCAAGACAGGCAGCGTGCAGGTTTTCTACAACGACGCACCGAGCAAGGATCCTGAGGTACTCGCCGCCGCAGCCCTGGTTGCTGACGGCTACCGGATGTTCCTGACCGGGCCGTTCCATTTCCTCGACGGCAACCTGAGCCTGGAAACGGGCGAGGATGAAAACGTCGAAGGCCGCCTCTGCAAAACCCTGGTCGCCATGCGTCGCCCCGGCCACGGGCTGTCGGGCGAGGACCGCTATTTACTGTTCATCGATGCTGAAAACCACCTCGTACGCCGCATCCGATTCACGATGGAAGGACTGAAGTCGACGCAGGGTGCCATCGCCGAGGTCGATTTCTTCGACCACAGGAAAATCGCCGGCGTCACCTGGCCGACCCGCTTCCACGAGCGTTTGCGCAAGCCCATCCCCAACCTGCCGGTGCATGACTGGCGATTGATCGGGCTGGATATCAATCGCGGACTGAAGGCGGCGGACATTGCCGGCCCGAACTTTTCCGCCAGAGCGGCCGAAGCGGCCCGGCGCATTGACTGATCGAATCGATCACTGAACGGCCAGGCGCGCGGCGCAGCCAGAAAAGCCTCTGGACTCATTTTGTCCAGTTGTAGTCAAGGTATGAAGTCGCGCAATATTTAACGTCTATCCAGCCGGCTCAATTCGCATCGGTCCGCGTTTGCTCGACCCAGATCAGCTTGTCGGTGGGAAAACCAAGCGCCCGTGCCTGATCGACCAATTGCTCGCGAACCTCGGCCGGCAGCGTCTTTTCACGGGCGAGAATCCACAGATACTCACGGTCCGGCCCGGCGACCAGCGACCAGCGATAGTGCTGCTGATCGAGCGCGATGACGTGATAGCCACCGTAGAAAGGTCCAAAGAAGGAGACCTTCAGCGACGCCGTCTGGCTGTCACCGACAAACACGGCCCGTCCGATAGCTTCCTTCCATGCCTGCCGCTGCGTGTTGTAACCCCGGTTGATGACCTTGACGCTGCCATCGTCCTGCAACTGGTAGGTGGCGTTGACGTCGCTCATGCCTCGCTCGAATGAATGGTCGAGCCGGGCTATTTCATACCACTGCCCGAGGTAGCGATTGATGTCGAACGGACTGACCGGACGCAGACCTTCAGGCGGCGCCGTGCCGCAGGCGCTCAGGGTCAGTGCAAAAAACATGGCAAGGATGACGGTACGTATGGACGACATGAGCAGGCTTTCAATACGTTCAAGGATATCAAAACAGATGATATCCTTATTTGTCCTAGACAATTATATTTAATAGTCGCAATATCAAAGAATATTTCCTATAATGAAAGATATCAACAATTTTTGTTCTGGACGAAATCCATATTGATCAAGGATGCAGCATGAACTTTTTCAATCGATTGCCCGGCTTCACCATGACACCGGCCGGCAAGGAGCGCATGCTCCTCCGTCGTCTGCCCTGGATACTCCTGCTCGGCACCCTGCTGTTCGCCCTCCCCTCATTGGCAGTACGGCTCATCGTCGAGCCGGATAATGTACTGGCCGTCAGCACCACAGATATTTATGTGATCAGCCTGATCGTCCTGCACTGGACCGTTGTTTTGACCGTGGGAATCGGTGCTTTCATTGTCATGGTGATGAAAGGCCCGGCCTATGTGGCCGACGCCTATCCGCTGCAGGATGCCGATACACTTGATGCTCCGCCAAAATGGAAACCGCGTGGCCGCTGATCCCGGGGTGAAACCTTCTGCTGTTCCCGACGGCCGCTGGTCGCGCCTCATAAGGCTGGGCTCGCTTGCCGGCGGGGTGGCCGGCAACATGCTGGCGGAGGGCGCGCGCCAGTTTGCTCAGGGCAAGCGTCCGAAAATCCAGCAACTGTTGTTGACGCCGGGCAACGCCCGCCGGGTCGCCGACCAGTTGGCGCAACTTCGCGGCGCGGCGATGAAGCTCGGCCAGTTGCTATCCATGGACGCAGGCGAACTACTGCCACCGGAACTCGCGGAAATCCTCTCCCGCTTGCGGGCCGATGCGACCCCGATGCCGATGAGTCAGGTGGTCAAGGCGCTGGAGGCCAATTGGGGCCCTGGGTGGGATCGCCATTTCGAGCGATTTTCATTCACCCCGATGGCAGCGGCCTCAATCGGCCAGGTGCATTTCGGGCAACGCAAGGATGGCAGGCATATTGCCGTCAAAATCCAGTACCCAGGCATTCGCCGCAGCATAGACAGTGATGTGGACAACGTCGCCAGCCTGCTCCGCCTTTCCGGTTTGCTGCCGAAATCCCTGGACATCAAGCCCCTGCTCGCCGAAGCCAAGAAGCAGTTGCACGATGAGGCCGACTACCGTCGTGAAGGCGCCTGCATGATCCAGTTCGCCAGCCTGCTGACCGATGCCGGGGATTTCGTGGTGCCGGAAATGCACGCTGACCTGACGACGGACACCATCCTGGCCATGACGCGCCTCGACGGCGTTGCGCTGGAAACCCTGAGCCACCTGCCGCAGGCCGAACGCGACCAGATTGCCGGCCAACTCTTCCGCCTTCTCTTTCGCGAAATCTTCGAATTCCGCCTGATCCAGACCGACCCGAATTTTGCCAATTACCGCTACGCCCCGGAATCGAAGCGCCTCATCCTGCTCGACTTCGGTGCCACGCGCGCCTACTCGACGGCCATGATCGACAGCTATCGCCATCTCATGAACAGCGCCATCGCCGATGATCGGGTCGGCATGAATACCGCTGCCGAAGCAATCGGCTATTTCCAGCACAACATCCGCGAGCACCAGCGCCAGGCCGTGCTCGATATTTTTGCCCTGGCTTGCGAACCGCTGCGTCACGTTGGCGCCTATGATTTTGGCAGTTCCGACCTGGCCACCAGGATTCGCGATGCCGGCATGGTGCTCGGCATGGATCGCGATTTCTGGCACACGCCGCCGGCCGATGCACTCTTTCTGCATCGCAAGCTGGGCGGCCTCTATTTACTGGCGGCAAAGCTGAAAGCACGCGTCAAGCTGGGTGACATTGCCCGTAGCGGCGGACTGATCGCCTGCCCCTGAACGACCATATTCAACAACTACCGGAGCCCGCATGAACACATTTTCCCGCCCAGTCAAACGCGTTGCGCTGATCGCGCTGCTTACCCTTGCTGCGCCGAGCGCATTTGCCCAGGCCTTCGATGCGGTTCGCCTTGTCGGCGACCCGGCCGAAAAGGACAGGGGCTCCGTCGGTCTGGCCGTCATCGCCGGCATGGCCTACCAGGGCGCCGACGAACGACGCACCCTGCTGCTTCCGGGCCTCGACTATCAGTGGCGAAACGGCTGGTTTGCCGGCACCCGGAATGGCATCGGCTACAACTTTGGCCAGCAAAGGGAAGTGCAGTACGGCCTGCGCATCACCGCCGATTTCGGACGCGACGAGAGCCGGTCAGATGCCCTGCGCGGCATGGGTGACATCGATCCACGACCGGAGATAGGCGCCTTCCTGAACTACTCGCTGAGCCGGGAGTTTTCCCTGACCTCGTCTCTGCGCTATGGCTCGGGCGACAACAGCAAGGGCATGCTCATCGATCTCGGTGCAGGCTACTCGACAAGGCTTGCCGCCCCGTGGCGCCTTGCCCTGGGTGTCGGCATGACGCTGGCCAACGAGGAATACATGCAATCGTATTTCGGGGTGACCACGACGCAGGCGGCCACCAGTGGCTACGCCGCTTACCATCCGGGATTCGGCCTGCGGGATATTCGCGCCAATGCGGCGCTGAGCTATCAAATCACCCCGAGCACCGCTATCTCGACCACCGTTTCAATCAGCAGCCTGCAGGGCGACGCCAAGGATAGCCCGCTGACACGCCAGACCACATCGGCGACCGGTGTTCTTGCCGTGACGTATGGATTCTAGGCCAGCCGCCTAATTGGTCAGTATCCGTACCTTCACGGCCTTTCCCTTGACCTTGCCGGCCGACAGTTTGCGCACGGTCTCCTTGGCGACGCCACGCGCCACGGCCACGTAGGTACTCTGGTCGGTCACCGTGATTTTGCCGACCTGCTCGCGGGTCAATCCGGCTTCGCCGGCCAGCGCGCCCATGACGTCGCCGGGACGAATCTTGTCCTTGCGCCCGCCGAGCATGAGCAGGGTGGACATCGGCGGGATGATGGGCGAATCGTCAGTGACCTCGACAGTTTTCAGGTCGAGGACGTCGAGCTTGCAATGCATCATCTCGGCGATGCTTGCCACCCGGCGACGGTCGCCAGAACTGCACAGGCTCAGCGCCCAGCCCTCTTCCTCGCCACGGCCGGTACGACCGATGCGGTGAATGTGAATTTCCGGATCGGGCGTGACATCGACGTTGATGACGGCTTCCAACTGGTCGATATCGAGGCCTCGCGCCGCCACGTCGGTGGCGACCAGCACCGAACAACTACGGTTGGCGAACTGGATCAGGACCTGATCGCGCTCGCGCTGCTCAAGGTCGCCATTCAGCGTCAGGGCATGAATCCCGGCGTGGCGCAGGACATTGACCAGGTCACGGCATTGCTGCTTGGTATTGCAGAAGGCCAGCGTGCTGACCGGCCGGTAATGCTTGAGCAGACGGACGACGGCATCCAGACGCTCTTCGTGCTTGACCTCGTAGAAACGCTGGCGAATCTTGGTTTCTTCGTGCTGTTCAAGAAGTTTGACTTCCTTGGGCTGACGCAGGAACTGTTTGGCCAGCTGGGCGATACCCTCGGGATAGGTCGCGGAAAAGAGCAGGGTCTGGCGCTGCATCGGGCAACGCTTGGCGACGTAGGCGATGTCGTCATGGAAGCCCATGTCGAGCATGCGGTCGGCTTCGTCAAGAACCAGCGTGTTGAGTTCGTCGAGCTTGAGGTAGCCGCGCTCCATGTGATCCATGATGCGCCCCGGCGTACCGACAACGATGTGCACGCCCTTTTCCAGACTGTTGGCCTGGTTGCGCAGGGTCGAGCCACCGACCAGCGAGAGGACCTTGATGTTCTCTTCAAAGCGGGCCAGACGACGGATTTCCTGCGTCACCTGGTCGGCCAGTTCGCGCGTCGGGCACAGCACCATGGCCTGCACTGCGAATCGGCTGGTGTTCAGGCGATTGAGCAGGGCCAGCCCGAAGGCGGCGGTCTTGCCGCTGCCGGTCTTGGCCTGGGCGATCAGGTCGTCGCCAGCCAGGGCAAACGGCAGGCTGGCAGCCTGGATAGGCGTCATGCTCAGGTATTCCAGCTGGGCCAGATTGGCCAGCATGGCCGCCGACAGGGGTAGCGTATCGAAGGCCTGGCTGGCTACGGTCGTCTCGCTCATAGGCCGCTTAAACCCGGCGCTTGCGCGCCGGCATCGGCTTGCGCTGACGCTGACCCGGCTTGTGAACCTCGGCTTCCGGCTTTGGCTTGGGGACCAGCAGGTTCTTGGCCGTCGTTTTTTCCGAGGCGCGATGGGCCAGGATGGCCTTGGTCACATCGGCGGGATCGACCGTAACGCCGGCGTGCTCGCCCTTGACGTTATAGACCGAGAGACGATCCTTGATGGCGAACAGGCGCTCCGGCGTTTCCGCCTTGCGCGGCAGGCCGGTAATGATTGCCTGTGCCTCGGCTGTCAGCGCAAAACCACCGGCCTCGGCCTTGAGCAAGCCGTGCTTGGCGAGGCGATCAAATGCTTCGACCAGTTTGGTCTCGTTGGGAATATTGTTCTGCAGCAGATCCGTCGCCGAAACAATCTCGACCAGCTCGGCCGGTCGCCGCTTGGAAGAAAGCGCAATGGCGAGAATGAGGAGGGAGTCTACGTCGTGGACTGGGTGCATCGAATAACCTTTGAAGTGCAGTGGAATGAGAAACGGCGGGGCGTCAGCCGGGTCAGGGCCGGTTAAATGGGTGGCCTGGGATCAATTTCTCGCAAGGTCGATAGTGTACCCGCTTTGCCGTCCCGAACGGCGCCAAACCTGACAAAGGAAGCGTCGGTTTAGGGCAAATTCATGGCAATTTCCACTCAAGAAAATGGCCGCACATGGGCGGCCATTTATATTCTGGCGAAAACGCTGCCGGCTTACTTGCTGGAGAGTGCCATCATCAGGTCGTTGATGCGTTTGACGAAACCGGCCGGGTCATCGAGCTGGCCGCCTTCCGCCAGAGTAGCCTGTTCAAAGAGCAGCGCCGCCCAGTCATCGAAACGGCTTTCCTCGTACTTGAGGCGCATCACCGCGGGGTGCTGCGGATTGATTTCGAGAATCGGCTTCGAGTTCGGCATCGGCTGTCCGGCGGCCTTCATCAGACGGGCCAGGTTACCGGACGGATCATGCTCGTCGGAAACCAGGCAGGACGGCGAATCGGTCAGACGGTAAGTGACGCGGACGTCCTTGACCTTGTCACCGAGCGAAGCCTTTACCTTTTCGAGCAATTCCTTGTACTCGTCGGCGGCTTTTTCGGCTTCCTGCTTCTCGGCCTCGTCTTCGAGCTTGCCGAGATCGAGGCCGCCCTTGGCGACGGATTGCAGGTGCTTGCCGTCGAATTCGGTGAGATGCCCAACGACCCATTCATCGACCCGGTCAGACAGCAACAGCACTTCGATACCCTTCTTGCGGAAAATTTCGAGATGCGGGCTGTTCTTGGCGGCGTTGAAGGTGTCGGCGGTAACGAAGTAGATCTTCTCCTGGCCTTCCTTCATGCGGGCGATGTAATCGGCCAGCGAGACATTCTGTTCGGGCGTGTCGTTATGCGTCGAGGCAAAGCGGATCAGGCTGGCAATCTTTTCCTTGTTGGCATGATCTTCGCCGACACCTTCCTTGAGGACGGAGCCAAAAGCCGTCCAGAACTGGGCGTATTTTTCCTTGTCATTCTCGGCCATGTCTTCGAGCATGCCGAGCACCTTGCGCGTGCAGCCGCTGCGGATACCGTCGATATCCTTGCTCTGCTGCAGGATTTCCCGCGAGACGTTAAGCGGCAGGTCGGCCGAATCGACCACCCCGCGCACGAAGCGCATGTAGAGTGGCATCAGCTGCTCGGCATCGTCCATGATGAAGACGCGACGGACGTAGAGCTTGATACCGTGGCGGGCATTGCGGTCCCACAGATCGAACGGGGCGCGGGCCGGGATGTAGAGCAGTTGCGTGTATTCCTGCTTGCCTTCGACGCGGGCATGGGTCCACGCCAGCGGGTCCTCGAAGTCATGGGCAACGTGCTTGTAGAACTCCTTATACTGCTCGTCGGTGATGTCCGACTTGGAACGGACCCACAGGGCATTGGCCTGGTTGACCGTCTCGTCTTCTTCGCTCGCGACCTGCTCGCCGTCCTTCCAGTCCTCCTTCTTCATCACGATGGGCAGAGTGATGTGGTCGGAGTATTTGCGGATGATCGACTTGAGTTTCCAGCCACCGAGGAACTCATCCTCACCATCACGCAAATGCAGCGTGACATCAGTGCCACGGCTGGCCTTTTCGACCATCTCGACGGTGTAATCACCCTCGCCGCCGGATTCCCAGCAGACGGCCTGGTTGGACTCAAGGCCGGCACGGCGGGAAACAACTGTGACCTTGTCGGCGATAATGAAGGAAGAGTAAAAGCCGACGCCGAACTGGCCGATCAGATGCGCATCCTTGGCCTGGTCACCGGTCAACGCCGAGAAAAATTCCTTGGTGCCAGACTTGGCAATGGTACCCAGATGCTCGACCGCTTCGTCACGGCTCAAACCAATGCCGTTATCGGAAATGGTGATGGTCCGCGCTTCCTTGTTGAACGCGATGCGAATCTTCAGATCGGGGTCGTCGCCGTAC
>ERZ1034361.228-NODE-228-length-40597-cov-9.711056_pt1 | contig 40597 bp, 44 predicted proteins | sample MGYA00520617_ERZ1034361 | MGnify/ENA primary metagenome ERZ1034361 (study PRJEB33736, sample SAMEA104284507) | Azolla filiculoides | biome: Urban; feature: Water surface; material: Ditch water | place: Netherlands | collected 2015-10-28 | depth 0-0.1 m ...
GGTCCAGATGAAGCCGAAGCCGCTCGCTGGTGCAAAGACAACATGAAGAAGCCAATCGTTGGCTTCATCGCTGGTGTTACTGCCCCTCCGGGTAAGCGCATGGGTCACGCTGGTGCCCTGATTTCGGGTGGTGCAGATACCGCCGATGCCAAACTCGCCGTTATGGAAGAGTGTGGCTTTACGGTGACTCGCAACCCATCTGAAATGGCCAAGCTGCTCAAGGCACTGCTGTAATCACTCGTTGATTGCATCAGTTCTGAAAAACCCGGCTTCGGCCGGGTTTTTTTATGTTGCACCACAAGCTGCTCAAAACTCAAAAATCTGGCAGGATCAAAACGCTTGCAGCCTTTCTTCCTGATAAGGCTGTTTTGGCCCCCACCTTGCGGAGAATGATATGAGCATTGTTATTAACGGTATTCAGGTCGGCAATCCCTTTAAAAAACGTTTTGAGAATTACATCAACGGTCAGTGGGTGCCCCCGGTCGATGGGCAATATTTTGAGAACACCACACCGATTACCGGCAAGCCGCTCTGTGAAGTGCCGCGCTCCAATGAAAAAGATATCAACCTTGCGCTTGATGCTGCGCATGCTGCCAAAGTAGCGTGGGGTAAAACATCTCCGGCTGATCGCGCCAATATTCTGAACAAAATAGCGGATCGCATGGAAGCGAATCTCAAACTGATCGCAACCGCTGAAACACTCGATAACGGTAAGCCGATCCGAGAAACTATGGCAGCGGATATTCCGTTGGCGATCGATCACTTCCGCTACTTTGCGGGCTGTGTGCGAGCCGAAGAAGGTGGGATCAGCGAGATTGATCACGATACCTATGCCTATCACTACAAAGAACCACTGGGTGTAGTAGGGCAGATCATTCCCTGGAATTTTCCGATCCTGATGGCTGTATGGAAGCTGGCCCCAGCCCTGGGTGCTGGTAACTGTGTGGTAATGAAGCCGGCAGAGCAAACACCCGCTTCGATTCTGGTGGTACTGGAAATCATCGGTGACCTATTGCCGCCGGGTGTGCTCAATGTCGTGAATGGTTTTGGACTCGAAGCGGGTAAACCGCTGGCCTCTAGCCCGCGTATTGCCAAGATTGCCTTTACCGGTGAGACGACGACAGGTCGTCTGATCATGCAGTACGCTAGCCAGAACCTGATTCCGGTAACGCTAGAGCTGGGTGGTAAGAGCCCCAACATCTTCTTTGATGATGTGATGGCACAGGACGATAGCTATCTCGATAAGGTACTTGAGGGCTTTACGTTGTTCGCGCTCAACCAGGGTGAGGTATGTACCTGTCCATCGCGGGCGCTGATTCAGGAATCCATCTATGAAAAGCTCATGGAACGCATTCTGAAGCGTGTCGCGGCCATTAAGCAGGGTAACCCGTTGGACCCTAACACGATGATTGGTGCACAGGCCTCTAACGAGCAACTCGAAAAGATTAACTCATATCTGAAGCTCGGTAAGGAAGAGGGTGCACAGTGTCTGATCGGTGGTGCACAGTCCCACCTGGAAGGCGATCTGGCCGGTGGTTATTACATCCAGCCAACTGTTTTCAAGGGGCACAACAAGATGCGCATCTTCCAGGAAGAAATCTTCGGACCAGTTGTCTCGGTCACGACCTTCAAGGATGAAGCCGAAGCCATCGAGATTGCCAATGACACGCTGTATGGTTTGGGAGCTGGTGTGTGGACTCGTAACGGTAATCGCGCGTTCCGTGTTGGGCGTGCCATTCAGGCAGGTCGCGTATGGACCAATTGTTACCACGCATATCCAGCCCATGCGGCCTTTGGTGGCTACAAGCAATCGGGCATCGGCCGAGAGAACCATAAGATGATGCTGGATCATTATCAGCAGACCAAGAATCTGCTGGTCAGTTACAGTGAGTCGCCACTCGGCTTCTTCTAATGGCTACCGATTTAACGCCACAAAATAGTGCCGTCAGCCGCGTTTCGGCAACGCCGGCGGCACTGGTGTTAATCGACCAGTTGAAAGCAAAACATGGGGCGCTGTTGTTTCACCAGTCGGGAGGCTGTTGTGACGGTAGTGCCCCCATGTGCTTTCCGGCCAATGAATTCATTGTGGGTGATGTTGATGTAAAGCTCGGAGAAATCGGCGGCGTCCCCTTCTACATGAGTCAATCCCAGTTTACCTATTGGGAACATACGCACCTGATTATTGATGCAATACCTGGCTCGGGAGGGATGTTCTCGCTTGAAAGACCGACGGGGCTTCGTTTTTTGACGCGATCTCGCCTGTATAGTGATGCCGAGTTGGATCTACTTAAAGGGAAGTGATGAACATCGGGCAAACTGCAGCGGTACAGATTCCTATGGCGACTAAGCTGTTCCTGACGCTTTATGTGGCTGTCCTAGTTCCGGTTTATCTGACCACGTACGGCCCGACTAATTTTCTCTTTTTTTGTGACATGGCGTTGTTGCTCACTCTGGTGGCCATGTGGCGGGGGAGTGCATTGCTGGTTTCGGCAGCGGCCGTGGGGATTCTTTTGCCGCAGCTTTTATGGGCGTTAGATTTTCTCTCGACATTGGTGGGTATGCCGATCACCGGTATGACGGAATACATGTTCCAGGACACGATTCCCCTGCATGTGCGCTTTCTATCCTTCTTTCATTTCTGGTTGCCCTTCCTGTTGATATGGCTTCTGGGGCGTATGGGCTACGACCGACGTGCATTGCCACTGTGGATGGCCATCGCGTTTACTTCCCTGTACATCTGTTATTTCTTTATGCCGGCACCGCCAGCACCAGCCCATGCGCCGGCGTTACCCGTGAACATTAATTACGTCTATGGTTTTAGCGATCAGGGGCCTCAGACCTTAATGCCTGAAGCGGTATGGTTTGTGGTGTTACAGCTCATGCTGGTTTTTCTGGTCTTCCTGCCGTCACATTGGGTCCTCAAGCGCTTATATCCCCCTGCGCAGGATTCGGCCGAAGAGACAACAGTCTGATCGTGCTGCTTTGCCAGCCCATGATCAATGGGATAATATGTCCCTAGAATTATTACGGTTTTAACTGGAGACACACATGCGCAAGTCATTGCAAGCTGGCTTTACCCTGATCGAACTGATGGTTGTTATTGCCATTGTTGGTATTCTTGCTGCGGTCGCACTGCCGGCTTATCAGAACTACACGGTTCGGGCTAAGGTATCTGAGGGTTTACTTGCTGCTTCTGCCTGTAAGGTCTCTGTGACTGAAGCCGTTCAGAGCGGTGCAACTGCCATCCCAACGAATCTTTGTTCGGGTAGCACGCAGTATGTAGAAAGTGTTACCTCAGGTGGCGATGCTAGCAATGCCACAGTTACGGTAGCCCTTAAGGGTATCGATAAGAATGTTGATGGTAAAACGATTGTTTACACCGGTGCTGTAGCTAATGCCACGGTAACGGGTTGGACCTGCACAACAGCCCTGGAACAGAAGTATGTTCCTTCGGGCTGCACGGGCAAGTAAGCGCAAGTAGCTGTGACTAACCCGCGTGCTCGCCCAGAAAGTGGCGGGCATAGCGGGGATGCATTTCAGATAACCGCAGCAATGTCAGAAAATCAGCGGTATTGAAATCAGGATCCCAAGCAGGTGCCCCGCAAATTTTAGCCCCTAGGCGTAAGTAGCCTTTGACCAGGGGAGGCGGCTCTACCGATAGTGTTTGGTTCAGGTTCTCAACAGGTAGTGCAAGGCGAGGGAATGCACGGTATTCAATGGGTGCTTGATGTTTTTCGCTAAACTGCTGATGCAGACTTGCGGCAAAGTGGCCACCGTCTGCCATGGAAACACTGGCACAGCCCAACATCGATTCATAACCCCCCTGAACCATATAGCGACCGAGGCCACTCCAGAGGGCCATGATGACGCTACCAGTGCGGTAGTCCTGATGGACGCAGGAGCGGCCAAGTTCAATCATCTTAGGGCGTAGATGCGTTAAGCGCGTTAAGTCGAATTCAGACTCAGAGTACAGGCTGCCCAATTTACGGGCTTGATGTGGTGTGAGAACGCGATAGGTGCCAACAACACGCAAGGTTTCTTCGTCACGCACAATTAGGTGGTCACACCAGGCATCAAATAGATCCTGATCAAGGCCATCTTTGGCCTTGGGCAATGATGCGCCCATTTCCTCGGCAAAGACTTTGTAACGTAGACGTTGTGCTTCTTCAACCTCATCCTGATGGCGCGCCCACGAAATGCTTAATGCGTGAGGAGCTGCCTTTGTTGTTGTAATCTGAAATTCAGTTTGATGTTGTTCGTTAATAGGCTCAACGATCTGTATGTTCTTCTCTGTCATATTTATCCTCTATGGGTCTTAACCTGAGAATGACTTTAATGTTGTCACATGACAAAAACGTTATGGTTCGATGACAAATCAATGAAACTTGAAGTGCTTAGTCAATCAGATCTGGTGGAAGTACCAGACGCAAAACCGTTTGTGCCTTTTCCTGGTTTTCCTGTTTGCGCAAGCGATGGGAAAGCCACCATATGGCCGATTTCTTAACCGACCAATCTTGTTCCTGCCCGGAGAGCAGTAGGCTAGCAACACGCCCAATCCACGGCTGGTGGCCAACGACGATGACGTCATTTCCTTGGGGCCAATTGATCGCACCCAACACATGGCTGGCATCGGCGAGCGGGCAGAGATCCTGAATGATCTCTGGTTTGTTGCAAAAAGCCTTCGCTGTTTGTATGGCCCGATCTGCGGGGCTACAGATCACTTTAAAATCACGTTTGAGATTTTGTTGTAGCCAATATGCCGTTGTGCTCGCTTGTTGCATGCCCCGGTCTGTGAGCTTTCGTTCCATGTCCCTTTTGCATCCGGGTGTTACCGGTGTGCCCAGGTCTATAGCTTCGGCGTGACGCCATAAAATCAGATTCATAATGCCTATACTGCGTTAGAAATTAACAAAGGGAAGAAATAGAACGACCCATGTGTAAGCACACAGCATCAAGCAGAGAAAAACGGCTGAGCTGCCGTAGTCTTTGGCGCGTTTGGATAGACTGTGCGCCTCGAAAGAGATGCGGTCAATCGCCGCTTCAATGCCGGAATTAATAAGCTCTACAATTAAAACCAATGCCACGGTGCCGATCAACAATATCCGTTCAAGCGAATTGAAATCAAAGACCCATGCCCAGGGGAGCATGAGCAGGGCAAGGCATAGTTCCTGACGAAAGGCGCTTTCTTCCCGGATTGCAAAGCCAAAACCTTGCAGGGAATGTCCTGTAGCGAGCCAGACTCGCTTTAAACCCCTATGGGTTTTATGCGGGTTGGCTTTAGGGTCATAATCAATACGTTCCTCGGTCATCTGAGCTAGACGCCGAACTGTTCTGCAAGCGCTGCTTCGTTAATCGGGTGCAGATGATTTACGAATTGGTTAGTGGCGGTAGCCCATGAGAATTTTTGAGCATGTTCGACTGCATCTTCACGCTTAAGTTCAAGTGCATCAAGACAGGCCTGGCGCAAATCATGATGTAATGCTCCGGCCGGCGAATCGCCGATGACATCCAGTGGACCGGTCACCGGATATGCGGCAACAGGTAAACCACAGGCCATGGCTTCTAAAAGTACCAGGCCAAAAGTGTCTGTTTTGCTGGGGAAGACAAAGACATCGGCCGAAGAATAAACCTCGGCAAGCTCATTCTGGTTAAGCACACCCATAAAGTTGGCTTTTGGGAATTTAGCTCGTAGTGCTGGCAAGGCAGGGCCTTCACCCGCTACCCATTTGGAACCGGGGAGATCAAGCTCCAGAAATGCTTCGATATTTTTTTCTACAGCAACGCGACCAACATACAGAAAGATAGGCGGGCGGGTCCCAAGGCGTTGGACTTTTCGTGGCATGAAGATATCTAGTTCAACACCGCGGCTCCACAGAACGACATTGTCAAAGCCGACTAGTTCCAGATCGTGCTTAACGACATGGGTAGGTGCCATGATGGCCTTTGCCGGGCCATGAAACCATTTTAGGTACTGATAAGTCCAGCTTAATGGGATTCGAAGTCGGGCATGTACGTATTCAGGAAACCGTGTGTGATAGGCCGTTGTAAATGGGAAATTGTTTCGCAATGCCCAGGCACGAGCAGCAATACCCAAGGGCCCCTCGGTCGCAATGTGCATTGCATCAGGATTGAATGCTTCAATGCGCTTGATAACCTTGCTCTTGGGCAGGATAGACAGGCGAATATCTGGGTAAGTAGGGCAGGGGATGGTTTTAAATTCAAGCGGGGTCAGAATGTCCACCGCATGCCCCATCTTTTCAAGTTCGCGCCGTGTTGACTTGATTGTTCTTACAACACCGTTTACCTGGGGTTCCCAGGCATCCGTTACGATGAGGATTCGCATGTGTTACTCCATAGGGGTTAAATTAGGTGTCGATGAGGCTGCACATATTTCCTGGTGCAGACTCACAAGATTGAGCGGCGCCTCGATACGGCGATTCCAATGAATAATGCGTAGGTCACCATCGAAGTCTTCGACTAGAGCTGTTAGGCTTTCCACCCAGTCGCCATCGTTTGCATAGAGCATTCCGTTGATGTCACGGATTTCGGCCTTATGGATATGGCCGCACACAACGCCATCACAATCACGGCGCCGAGCTTCTTCGGTCATTACATGCTCAAATGCAGAGATGAAATTAACCGCGTTTTTTACCTGATGCTTGAGGTATTGCGATAACGACCAATAAGGAAGTCCCATGCGTACGCGAATTGCATTAAACCAGCGGTTGAGTTTGAGAATAAGCGTGTAGGCGCTGTCACCCACGTAAGCTAGCCAACGCGCATGTTGCATCACGCCATCAAACAGGTCGCCATGGGTTATCCACAGACGTTTGCCATCTGAGGTGGTGTGAATGGCGTCTTCAAGTACTTCGATTTCACCAAAAGTCAGTCCGATAAACTGACGTACGCTTTCATCATGATTGCCCGGAATGTATACAACGCGCGTTCCTTTACGACCTTTGCGCAAAATCTTCTGCACGACATCGTTATGCGTTTGCGGCCAGTACCATCCCTTTTTAAGGTGCCACCCATCAAGAATGTCGCCTACAAGATAGAGTGTTTCTGATTCATGCGACTTCAGAAAGTCCAGGAGGTAGTTAGCCTGGCAGCCTGGTGTGCCCAGATGCACATCGGATATCCAGATTGTGCGAAAGTTCAGTTCATTTGTTTCCACAGCTGCCATTAGGCCAGCCGAATATGACGTAATCTTTAAGCTAACATGACAAATAGATTAAATAACGCGTTTGATCTTCAGTCCCGTATAAACTGCTAATCCGGCACCGCACATGATGAGCATCACAGCATAAAAAGAATGTTGCAGGCCTGGTAGGTCTTCCATGTTCATGCCCATAACCCCGGTAACTAAAGTCATCGGTAAAAATATTACGGTCATTACCGACAGGACTTGCAGGTTTTTTGCATTAAATTCTGCAACATGTGCAGAAAGTTCATCCTGTAAAACTTTTGCGCGTTCATAGAGGTTGTTAACTTCATCGACTAGGAAAGCGAGCAAATCAATCTGCTCGCGTAACTGATCTGTGTCATCCTCGCTAAACCACGTTGGTTTACGTCTCAGCAATCGCCTCAAAGCAGTTAATTCAGGCGCATAGTGCCGACGAAGTCGGCTACAGGTGATGCGCAATCTTCCTAATGTTTCATGTTCCGGAAGATTGTCGCCTTTGATCAAGACTTCTTCTAGCGTATCCATTTGGTCTGATAGTTGATCAGTACGGCGACGCAAGTGGCTGGCACGCTCTTCAATCAATTCGTGATAGAGCGCAACTACCGTATTGGGCGTAATGCGATTTTGTCGTAATAAATGGCGAAGCGTGTCTGTTGTCATCAAGGGGTGTGCCCGAAGCGACAAAAGCAAGCGAGGGGTCATGATCGCCCAGAGCGTTCCCGTTTCTTCGTCATCTTCCGAGTGGTTCAATCCAATGCGAAAATCATTCATGACCATCATGAGCCCATCACCAAACTCTTCAATCGTCTCCATGCGGCTACGGTTGACTTGTTCCAGAATCGCTTCTTTGAGTGACTCAGGTATTTGTGGTGTTTGCTTTAGCCATCTTTGAACACGTGCATTCGATAGATTTAAATGCAGCCAGAGAGATTTGTTGCTGTCTGAGAGAGCTTGATCGATTTGATCAGGTTGGATTTCGTGAGAGTGATGTGCATCCATTTCCCAGGCAAACACTACACCGTCCGTTGGTATGAGCATGGGATCAATCAATGCATCGATTGGAATAAATGCCATTATGTTTAAGCCGTGTCTTTTGTCGATCACTCAATGTATTAAAGAATTGTTACGTAGATATGACTTTCCGGAATTTTGAAAATTTCATAATTAATCGGGTATCGCTGTGCCATAATCAGGGAATAGTTATCAACAAGGAGCTCATCTTGGCCACACGTCCAACAACAACTCGTAAGCCAGCGGTGCGGACAACCGTTGCACGCAAAACGGCACGTCCTGCTACCAAATCAGTTGCAAAGCCGGCAACGAGTGCTGCGAAAACGCCTGCCCGTCGCTCACCAACAGCAGCTCGTAAACCGGTATCGACTATTGTTGCCAAGAATCTGAAGCCAGTCGTTGCTAAGTCTGTAACGACTGTAGCTAAGGCTAAGCCTGTGGCAGCGACTAAAACGATTGCAAAGCCAAAGAAGGTGAAGTTGGTACGTGACAACTTTTCTATCCCGGCGCATGAGCATGCGCTGCTTGCAGACCTTAAGAAGCGTGCCAAGAAACTCGGCAAGGAATTCAAGAAGTCCGAATTCGTACGTGCCGGCATTGCACATCTAGTTTCTTTGACGGACACCGTTCTTGTAAATACGCTTGCTAAGGTCGAACGCGTTAAAACGGGTCGCCCGTCCAAAAAGAGCAAGAAGAAATAAAGTGATGTTGTGTTAATAAAAACCAGGCCTTGTGCCTGGTTTTTTTATGCTTACGCTAGTCCGGCTAGTTTTATTACTTGCAATGTGAGCGAAGTGTGATTTTCGAATTTTTAGAACCGCCAAGTAAACCCTACTTCAAAGCGGTCTGAACCATTGCTTTTTGATTTGCTGCTAGAAACGGTATCGCTGATATTGTCACCACTGATTAGATAGGCAAAACCAATATCAACGTTTGTCATTAGGGAATAAATCGAAGCGGCCATGGCGTATGTGTTGAGATAGGTCGGAGATGTGGTGGGTGTATTGGTGCCTGCCCCAACATCTATGGCAAGTTTTAACCTTGGATGCGCTTGCCACACGGGTGCGATAGAGATTGCGTAAACATTGACCCTCTGAGGATCCAGATCACCAGCAACAGAATAGTTGAGGTTGTATGGCTCTCTTTCATAGGACATGTTCATATGAATGGCTAGGGTTTGCCAGTTGTAAGAACTGATCATGTTTAAACCATAGTTGGTTGCCGCATTTCCCAATCCTGCAATTTGCTGGTTGTTTCCCGTTGGCAAAGTCAGCGTCGGCTTTGCGGCAAGGCTTAGGCCAGATTCACCGTCTCCAATAAATCGCCACTTGAGCCCCATTACGTAATTGGATAACGGAGAAAACTGACCTCTCGGCAACGTATAGTATGTGGTCGATAATGAAGCTTCTATCGTTTCGCTCAGGCCACGCGTGTATGTAAATGGAAATGCTTTAGCATTGCCGCTACCCACAAATTCTTCGCCGGGTGAGATATCGCTGAATTCTCCATTGGGTCCGCCTGCTGTAATTGAATAGAAATAGGCTTCAATCTGATTGTCGCCAACCCCTACCGTGCCAGCATCATCTGTATTAAGTGGCTCAAAGGCCAGAGACTTGCATGCATAAAGCATGAGGCACCACAGTAATAAATTTCTCAAAGGCGTAGTAAGGGTGGTCACTAAAAACGTGACATTACCTACGCCATATTTCGTTACGATGACGAACGTTTTGTAACGTCCACCGTCACAAAAAATTCATCTTGCTGAGATAGATCCCTGTCTCGAAAGAAGATAGCCTCAGTGCATTCGTTAATGGAGCAACGCAATGCCAAATCTATCTATGCAAGAAGCGCTTGAGCAGCTTGAAAAAATATTTAAAGAAAAACCTAATTACAATAAGCTGCCAGGCGGGGCTGGTTATCGTAATGGCTATGCTGATGGGTTCAAGCTGGCCGTTAAACGTTTCAAAGCCTTTAGGGACGAACTAGTGAAGCATCCGCGAGCCTAGGTTAGGCCGTAGGGATAAAGTCTTTATCACCCTGGCATTTGCGTTCAAACTTTAGGAAGCCGTAGTACCCACATTTTTTACCTTCAGGAAACGCTCTACAGACAGCAGGTCGTGCTTCATAGATGGAGCAACGACGTTTATCCTGATCGAGAAACTGACAGGTAGTGGCGTAGATGTGGTCTTTCTTGTGCTTAAGAATGCGCTCATTAACGTGATCCTTCGGATGCCCTTCTTTGAACACATAGCTGCGGGTGAACTTTGCTTTCGCTTGATCGGCAGTAAGCTCAAAATGTTCGGCAAGTCGAACGATATCTTTTTTAGTGACTTCAATACGCGGGTAGCTGCAACAGTATCCGGGGCACTTGGCGCAGTCGTAGTTCACTTTAGGTGTTTTCATAGAGGCTTTCCGTTCTTGCCCGGGATCATTTTTCCCAGGGGGTATCCAGTTTAATCACCGGCTTGAGCGCCGATGGAAGCATTTCCAGGTAGGCGCTCATGCGCCCCTTGGCCCAGGCGAGTGGTACGTCAGTTTCAGAAGTATCTCGCTCTGCCATGAGGACTTCAGCTGTGGCCAGATCGTTCATGTGTCCCAGAAGCTCCTGTGTGCTGGCCAGCGCCCGGGAAAATGCTTGTACTCGTTTCTTCGGATAAAGGCTTTCGAAGAAGTCGAGAGTGTAACGGAGTTTTTTTAGATCAATACGAACTTCATGGCGTTCTTCGGCGTTAAGTGTATGTGCCAGCTTCGCGCCTTGTACAAAGCGCTTATGCCGGCGCCTGAGTGCTTTGGTCGCGTAGGTGCGTATCGTGTCTGTGCTGTCTTTCAGATTCATCAATGCTTCGCAGAAGCTGATGATATTGAGGCTATAGGCCTTGCTGGTAATGCAGACTTTTGCTGCTTCGTGAGCAGCAAGTCGTTTCTGGTGGGCGAAGCCGCGCAAGGCTAATAAGTCGGGGTGCTCTCCAAGATCCTGATCGAGCAGGGGAAGCTGTTCGGTACAAAAGACATCCCAGTTTCTGGCGTTACCTAATTCTTGAGCGACGTCTCTCCAGGCATTGCTCCAACGTTCTGCAAAGCCTGTAGGTAGTGCATCAGCAAAAAGCCGTAGCGCAGTTCTTAGACGGCGTAAAGCAACACGTGCCTGGTGTACGTACTCTTCATCCTGAGGTGAACGTATGCCGCTTTCATTGGCCTGCAATTGAGCGATACAGCTCCTGGTTATGTACTGGAAGACGGCAATCGTTGTTGCCCGGGGTTGGATGCTGAGCGATTCTGCTTTGCTTGGCACATGGCGCGTGTCCAGGAACAGGGCATAGCCACGGGCAGCTTTGCTTTCATCAGCAGGGTGCAGGCGGACATGCCGGCTGAGCATTCTTGCTAGTGCAAAAAGGGTCGCGGGGTTGCCTTGCTTGAGCTCTAGCTCTAGTTCGCAGATGGGTTGCTCGCGCGTTAGCTCATCGCGTTGTACGGAGATAGTCCCCTGGTCCAGGGCAACTTCAATCGTTGCGCGCCTGAAACTTAAGGTCCACACCCGGCGACTAAAATCGGTGGTAAATACCGGTACTAACTGCGCAGCTTTTAAACTGAGTGCTTCAGCCAGATTGGCATCGTCAATCAGGGTAGCAAAGTCGAAACGCCCGGGCAGCGTGGGGGCTTCCCACTCGGAGCGTTGGCTAATCCCGCCTTCGCTACGTTGTGCTGTTTTAACGGTAAGTAGTGTTTTACGTAATACCCGACGTTCCCGAACGGCTACTCGTTGTTTGGTCAGATCGAGATCTGGGGTGTCAAAGTAGGTGTTGTATAGCTTGAGCCGTTTGGGCGGTGTTGACAGTAACGGATGCTGGATGAGCAGAGGAATGTCTTCTGCCGCCAGTGATAGTTTGAGTTCGGTTTCAGTGCCCATATTACAGTTCTGTTAAATTTCCGTTAAAAAATAACGGGTTAAAGCTGTTTGATGGGCAAAGCTTACCTGTGGTATCCGTGAATGGCAAATAAAAATCCACAGCCAATAAAAAAACCCGTAGTTCCAGCCTACGGGTTCTTTTTGGGTGGTGTGCTAGAGACTTAAGTCTTTAGATCGCCCGCGATGTAGCCTGCCAGTTGTTGGATGGTTACTTCGTGGCCCGCAATGATGGATTTCACTACGTCACCAATCGATACCAAGCCAAGCACTTTATCGCCTTCCATAACTGGGAGGTGACGTATATGCTTGTTAGTCATCAGGGACATACAGTCTTCGATCGTCTGTTCCTGAGTCACGGTGAGCAGTTGGCTGGTCATGAGTTCACGCACCACGGTGTCACGCGAGTTGCGACCACGCAGAATCACTTTGCGGGCGTAATCACGTTCGGTGAAGATGCCTTTTAGCGCCTCGCCTTCCATGACCAATACGGAACTGATATCTTCACGTGCCATCAACTCCAGCGCTTCAAGCACTGAGGCGTCCGGACGAATGGCATAGATACCCGATGTCTTATGGTTTAGCAGCTGGCGAACGGTGAGCGACATCCCTGTCTCCTGTTTTTATAAGCATGATGTTTGAACCGAAGTAGTAAGATATGCCCACAAGCCCTTTCTGGCAAGAGGAATGTGACACCCCTTGTTTTACAGTTTTTTTTGCATGCTATGTCTGATTCTATTTCTGAACATTTGAACGCCTGTATTTCTGCGCTGACTGCTCGCTCGAAGCCATTGGCGTCTGGTCAAGTGAGTCTTGTCGGTGCAGGTCCGGGAGATCCCGAGCTGTTGACACTACGCGCTGTGAAGCGGATTGTTGAAGCGGATGTCGTGCTTTACGACAATTTGGTGGGTCCCGATATCCTGAGCTTGGTATTACCCGGCGTTGATTGCCATTACGTGGGTAAAAAGGCTGCCCAGCATGCATTGCCCCAAGATGATGTGAATCAATGGCTAGTGCAGTTGGCTCAGGCAGGTAAGCGTGTTGTCCGGCTAAAGGGAGGGGATCCCTTTATTTTCGGTCGTGGTGGTGAAGAAATGGATGCTTTGCTGGCCGCTGGGATAACAGTAGAAGTCGTGCCGGGCATTACGGCAGCTGTTGGTTGCGCAGCCTATGCCGGTATACCGCTGACGCATCGCGACTGGGCGCAATCCGTTACCTTTGCCACAGGGCATTTAAAGCAGGGGCTCAACGAGCTGGATTGGGCCGGGTTATCGAGGCCCACGCAAACGGTAGTCTTTTATATGGGCATGACTGCTGCTGCAGGCATTGCCGAAGCACTCATGACACATGGTCGTGCTGCTGAAACGCCTGTCGCTGTTATTTACCACGGAACCCGACCAGATCAAAAGGTGATTATCGCAACGCTGGAGACGCTGGCCAAACAAATTAGCGCCGAGGCGATCAAGCCACCGGCGCTATTGATTGTAGGTGAAGTAGTGCGTCTCTATCGGCCAAGCTAAGGACCCGACTGAGCGGGTCACTAAGAAATCTTAGGCAGCCTGAGCCGGAATACCGTTGCCAATGCGGGCGATGCGGTTGTTAGCATCCGCATACACCAGTTTAGGCTCATAGTTGGTCAGTTCGACTTCGTTGTAGACCGCAAAGGTGGCGATGATCAATAGATCGCCAGGGGCTGCGCGACGCGCGGCCGAGCCATTAACGGAAATCATGCCCGATCCGCGTGCACCGCGAATGGCATAAGTCGTGAAGCGCTCACCATTGTTGATATTCCAAATGTCGATCTGCTCGTATTCGCGAATGTTCGCGGCGTCGAGCAAGTCTTCGTCAATGGCGCAAGAGCCCTCATAGTGCAATTCCGCATGCGTGGTGGTCACGCGGTGCAGTTTGGACTTGAGCATGGTTCGCTGCATAAATATCAACCTGAAGTCAGGAAAGGAAGCGCATTGTGAATCCTGAATTAGGCGCTGTCAATAACCCTGTAATAAAAAGTTTTATTCTGAAAAACACAACAAAAACAATGGGTTCTATATCTCTATATTGTCCAGCAGTCGCGGAGTGCCCAGTTTGGAGGCTGCAACTACGACCAAATCAGTATCAGAGGCACTAGCGGGGCCTAGATCTTGCTGGCGCCTTATGCTGATGTAATCAGTTTTCCAGCCATGAGAATCCAGGTTTTCAGAGGCCATCCGGCATAGTGCGTCATAGTCATGATTGCCTGATAGAACGGCCTGACGTATGTTTTTTAGGGTCTGTTGCAGACGGGGTGCCTCGGCACGTTCTTCAGGGCTGAGGTAACCATTGCGTGAAGATAACGCCAGACCATCATCGGCGCGAACGGTTTCTCCGCCCACAATTTTAATGGGCAACATGAATTGACTCACCATATTGCGCAGCACCATCAGCTGCTGGTAATCCTTTTTCCCGAAGAGGGCGACATCCGGCTGCACGATCTGGAACAGCTTCATGACCACGGTAGCAACACCGCGGAAATGGCCGGGTCGACATTCGCCTTCCAGTAGAAACTGAATTTCTGGCGGTTCGACTACATAGGTCTGTGGTTGCGGGTAGAGGTCTATTTCAGTTGGGGCAAACAGGAACTCAACGCCAGCGTCTCTCAGCTGGGAGCAATCGGCGTCAAAGGTACGTGGATATTTATCGAAGTCTTCGTTAGGACCAAACTGCAGACGATTTACGAAGATGCTGGCGACCACGCAATCGGCATGTTCGCGTGCCTGGCGCATCAAACTGATATGACCCGCATGCAGATTGCCCATCGTTGGGGCGAAGGCAATCGTTCGGCCTTCCTGGCGCACTTTAGCCAGCGCCGAACGAAGTTCGGCGATATTTGAATAAATTTCCATGGTTATTCCGGGTAAACCTGTTCAGGCCCAGGGAACGTACCTGCGCGAACTTCTTCCACATAGGCTGCAATAGCAGCAGCCACTGAATCTTTGCCCGCCATGAAATTCTTAACAAAGCGTGGCTTCTTACCGGGCGCAATATCCAGCATGTCATGCAGCACAAGCACCTGACCCGAACAGCCGGTGCTGGCACCAATACCAATCGTCGGAATGCGCAGGTGGCTCGTGATGTAATCGGCGACTTTGGCCGGCATCGCCTCTAACACCAGCAGGCTGGCGCCGGCTTCTTCCAGGCTCATGGCATCGGTCAACAGACGTTCACGATCGCCATCTGCTCGACCTTGAACGCGGTAGCCACCGAGTTGAAAGACTGATTGCGGTGTCAGGCCGATATGGCCACAAACCGGAATGCCACGGGCGGTGAGAAATGCCGTGGTGGGCGCCATCTCACGGCCGCCTTCAATTTTAACCATTTGCGCACCGGCAGCCATCAGCTGGGCGGCATTGCGGAAAGCCAGTTCCGGGCTTTCCTGATACGTGCCAAATGGCATGTCAGCAATAATCAGTGGACGATCGCAACCGCGGGCGACACAGGCAACGTGATAAGCCATATCGGCTTGGGTCACGGGCAGGGTTGAGTCATGGCCTTGTAGCACCATCCCTAGGGAGTCACCCACCAGAAGGGCGTCAACACCACTGGCTTCCGATACGCGGGCAAAGGTTGCGTCATAACAGGTAAGCATGACAATCTTTTCGCCGCGTTCGCGCTGGCGAGCAAGATCTAGCGGATGGAGACGGCGGACAGCGGTTTGGGCAGACATGCGTGTAATCGGCTCAACGTAAGTGGGTTAATTCGCTTAGGATACACAGCTATCCGCGTGCGGCAAACTGTTTAATTGATCCGTTCAATTGCCTGATCGGCGACCTGTGGCAGATACTGATTGAGCTGGCCCAGGCCGGGTGCACGACAGGCCGGAAGTACATCAAGCAATGGTCGCAGCACAAACGCGCGTTCGTGCAGCCTTGGGTGTGGCAATACCAGTAGTGGGGTATCCATTGTGATCTCGTCGTAGAGCAAGAGATCTAGGTCCAGCGTGCGTGGTGAATTGCGTGCAACGTCGTGGCTGCGATCACGTCCGAAGTGACGTTCTGTTTCAAGTAACCATAACATCAGGGCTTCGGGCGATAGGTCTGTCCTGAAGGTAGCAACCCCGTTGATGTAATCCGGTTGTGCTTCATCGGCACCAATGGGTGCTGTACGGTAAAGTGGAGACACCTGCCAGTTTGCAGTACCCGCATTGCTTTGTAATGCTTGCACTGCTTGCTGCAGTGTCTGACCCGCATCACCCAGATTGGCACCTAAGCCGATAACGGCCAGGTGCGATAACAGCGCCGGCATTATTCGCTCGGTGTGTCAGACGGTGAGTCGTTGCCGCCATCCGCATTCTGGCTGCGGCGACGATTGGGACTACGGCGCCGACGCTTCTTGACAGGCGTGTTGTCCTTGGGGGCGCCGGCAATGAGTGATTCCTGAATGGCATCATCGGATTCGTGGAATTTAGTCCACCAGTCACCCAGTTCGATATCAATCTCACCGGTTTGAGCCCGTAGCAACATGAAGTCATACCCTGCACGGAAGCGGGGATGGCCAAGCAGGGCATAAGGACGCTTGCCGCTGCGCTGTTCGAAGCGCGGTTGCAATGACCAGATCTCTTTGATGTCGCCGACCAGACGCTTGGTGATCGCGAGCTTTTCAGCCTGGCGATCGAGCGCGTCATCCATGGCGGCAAACAGTGCAGGAATCGCAATCTCACCCTTGGCTTTACGTTTATTCCAGTAAGCCAGCACTTCGTGCCAGAGCAGGGCAGCAAACAGGAAGCCCGGAGATATCGACTTACCATCACGGATGCGCTCATCCGTATTGGTGAGCGCCTGTTCCACAAAGCGTTCGCCTAGTGGTTGCTCAAGAATCACGTCGAGCAATGGCAAGACGCCATGATGCAGGCCTTCGTCACGCAGACGGCGTAGGCAAGCTAGTGCATCACCGCAGGTGAGCAACTTGAGCATTTCATCAAACAAGCGGGCGGGTGGCACGTTGTCGAGTAAGTCCGCCATTTCACGGATGGGGCGGCGGGTAGCCGGGTCAAGATTCAGGCCCAGCTTGGCACCCAGGCGGACGGCGCGCAGCATACGTACCGGATCTTCCCGGTAGCGCACCTGAGGGTCGCCAATCATGCGTAAGGTGCGTTGCTTCAGATCAGCGTAGCCATGGTGGTAGTCATGAATCGTTTCATCGTACGGATCGTAATAGAGTGCATTCACCGTAAAGTCGCGGCGTGCAGCGTCATCCGATTGTGAGCCGAAGGTGTTGTCGCGTAGTACACGGCCATGCTCGTCAGTCGCAGACGCATCTTCGTGGAGGGCACGGAAGGTAGTGACTTCGATGAGCTCCTGACCCACCATCACATGCACAATCTGGAAACGTCGTCCGATGATGCGGGAACGGCGGCAGCAACGTCGCACCTGTTCAGGTGTGGCATTTGTGGCGATATCAAAATCTTTAGGGTCACGATTCAGCAAAAGGTCGCGTACTGCACCACCGACCACATACGCGCGGTAACCCGCACGTTCCAGATCCTCACAAACCCGTTCGGCGCCCCGGCTCAGCATATCCCGGGTAATGCCGTGTGTCTTAACCGGAATGATCGCGGGGTCTCGTTGAACCGCAGGGGCGGTTTGACGATTAAAAATCTTTTTGACGAAACGGCGGATCATTAAGCGAGACCAATCTTCTTGAAGAGCGCGGCAGGTGTTGTGCTGTCACGTAAGGTAATTGTAGGCCAGCCCTGAGCGGTTGCATGGGCTTTAAGCGTGTCATCCGCATCTACGGCAACTGGATGGGTTGACCATTCCAGCAGTGGCAAATCGTTATGGGAGTCACTGTAGAACCAGCGGTGCTCGAAACTCCCTTGCCATAGGCCGATTGACTCTAGCCAGGCATCCACCCGTGTAATCTTTCCTTTCTGGAAAGAAGGCGTGCCCACCGGTTTGCCGGTGAATTCGCCCTGCACAATACCGGGAATCGTTGCGATCAGATGCGGGATGCGGAATTCACGGGCGATATCACCCGTGACAAAAGAGTTGGTGGCGGTAACAACCGCGCACAGGTGGCCGAGCGCCAAATGTTGCGCCACTAGCGCACGGGCATTGTCCAGCATGATCGGCTGTATGTGCTTACGCATAAACTCGCCATGCCAGATATCAAGCTGAGTACGTTGATGCCGTGCCAGAGGCGCCAGTTGGAAATCCAGAAAGGCATGGATATCCAGGGTGCCGGCTTTGTAGTCAGCATAAAACTGGGCGTTTTTGGCTGCCTGAATCTCTGGGTCAACCACGCCTTTGCTGATCAGAAACTGCGCCCATTCAAAATCGGAGTCGCCGTTCAGCAGGGTGTTATCCAGATCAAATAAGGCAAGGTGACGTTGTTGATTCATCAGTCTTAATCCGTGGTGACGGCCGGTGTTACAAACGACTCAGCCAAAGCTGCACGCAACAGGGGCAGGGTAATACGGCGCTTCTGTTCGAGAGAGAGTTCATCCAGGCGCTGGATTAAACCGGCCAGGCTAGAGAGATCGCGTGGCGCGCGCTGATAAAGATAATCCAGCACTTCAGGCGTTAGTTCCCAGCCACGATGTGCCGCGCGTTGTGCAAGGAGTTGCCGCTGTGCGGCCTCATCCAGCGGTTCCAGGCGGTAAATATGCCCCGCACCTAATCGTGTGCGGACGTCTTCACGCAGCACAGTCTGTGCATCGGGCGGTAGATCCATGGTGACCAGAAGTCGCTCGCCCGCATGGGCCAGGCGCACCAGATGCCGGAACAGATCCTGCTGGCCATTGGGGTTCAGCTTTTGGACATCTTCCAGCGCCCAACCCTTAGCGGGCGGGGATAAGAGCATTTCAGCCAGAGGTAAGGGGCTAAAGCCGGCACTGACCATGCACTGACTCAGAAACGATTTGCCGCAGCCGGTAGGGCCCCAGATCACAAACAGATTGCCCGGGTACGCCTGAACCGGCTGATTCAGCCAGTTTTCAAGGGCGGCCAGCAATTCGACGTTATCGCCTGGCAAAAAATGGCTCAGGGCTGGTGTCTGGTCGGGCAAGAGATCGAGTATCAGTTGTTGCATGGTTACCTGCATCGTCAGGCAGGTTGTATCCTCATCGGTTACAATTCGCGGTGTAAATGCACGCGCGCAAGTAAGAAGGCGCCATTTTACACGGCATTCAGCCCCAAACATCGCTCTCTCGTAGCCATCTCGCATTAAGGATCGCCCATGTTTTGCCCGCTCAAGCCTATTCGCCAATTGTTTGCTGCCCATGACGCCAAAGCGGGTGGTGGTCTGTCTTACCGCGATGCGGGCGTTGATATGGAAGCCGGTGACGAACTGGTAGAACGCATCAAGCCCATGGCCAAGCGCACCATGCGCGAAGGCGTTATGGCAGGCATTGGTGGCTTTGGTGCCATGTTCGAGATTTCCAAGAAGTACAAAGAGCCCGTGCTGGTGTCCGGTACGGATGGCGTGGGTACCAAGCTGCGCCTGGCCTTTGCCTGGAACCGTCATGACACCATCGGCCAGGATCTGGTCGCCATGAGCGTTAATGACATTCTGGTGCAGGGCGCAGAGCCCCTCTTTTTCCTCGATTACTTTGCCTGTGGCAAGCTGGATGTAGATACAGCAGCTGCCGTAGTGGGTGGTATTGCCAAAGGCTGTGAATTAGCCGGCGCCGCACTGATTGGTGGCGAAACTGCCGAAATGCCGGACATGTACCCAGCCGGTGAATACGATCTGGCCGGTTTTGCTGTGGGTGCAGTTGAAAAGTCTCAGATCATTGACGGCAAGAGCATCAAGGCCGGTGACGTGGTTCTGGGTCTGGCTTCGAGCGGTGCCCATTCAAATGGTTATTCTTTGATCCGCAAGATCATCGAACGTAGTGGCGCCAAGCCGACGGATTTGCTCGATGACGTATCGCTGGGCGATCTGGTCATGGCGCCAACCCGTATTTATGTGAAGTCTGTTTTGGCCGCATTCCAGGCTTTGCCGGGTGCGCTTAAGGGTCTGGCGCACATTACCGGGGGCGGCATTACCGAGAACGTGCCACGCATTCTGCAAGCCGGCCTGACGGCCGAAATTCAGCGTAATAGCTGGGAGCGCCCAGCGCTGTTTAACTGGCTGCAAGAAGCCGGTGGTGTTGCTGATGATGAAATGCACCGCGTGTTCAACTGCGGTATCGGCATGGTCATCGTCGTCGCCCCGGAAAACGCTGACGCCGTTGCTAAGGTTTTAGCCGAGCATGGTGAGCAGGTCAGCCGTATTGGCGTTATCCGCGCCAGCCAGCCGGGTGAAGCGCCAACGATTGTGGTCTAAATTCTGAAAGCTGCTTACAGCTATAGTTCGAAGTGAGCCCGAAGTCCGAAAACGCTTACGGGCCCTCGATCTGAGTTGTAAGCAGGGTTCTGGATGTATTGATAATCGGCGGACAGGTAAGCGCCCTTGAAAAGGTTAAAGCTGTAGTAGGTTTCCAGGATGCGCTCACCCTGATAAGCAATTTTCCCGTCGCCGATAAACATGGTGTAGCCACCCTGGTTCAGGTAATTGATTTGCGACGAAGCAATACCGTTTAAGGCAAAAGCCAGGCCATAGGTGTCATTGGCACGACCCCAGGAAGCGCCTTTAACAGAAGCACCGCCAGATAAAGAGCGGCTAATATCGGTAAAGGCTTCGGTTTCGGATTGACCGTTGTTCCAGCTCCAGCGTGCAAAAAGCCCGATATCGTCTAATACGGCTTGCTCTGCGTTAATCACATAGCCCCACTTTTTCTGATAGCCGAACCGCGAAGTCAGAATGCTGGGCGCTAATCCAGTTTGCTGTGCCTGTTGTATTGCATCGTTGTAAGTCGCTAGAACGCCACGGTTTTGATAACCCAGTAGACGAATCGCGCCCTCCTGACCTAAGAGCTTGTGCTCACGCTCGATTTCGATTTGATCACCGTACTGCTGTGTTAACTGGTAATCAAGTTCTAGGCCATTCGGGTTTTTAGGCATGGCAAGACGCGCTAGGCGGACTGCCCAGCCTTCATCAAAATATTCAGCGAGTAAGCCGTAGGTATAGCCGCGAGAGTTTGCTGCATAGTCGTAAGCGCCGGCAGCCATGATGGACCAGTTTAAAAACTGGGTGCGTGCATCATGGCTATAGCTGTTGCCATCGAAATAATCGAGTGCAGAAAAGCCACCATAGGTTAAACGCAAGCGACGTTTATCAACATTGCCTGCTAATTGATTGGGGCCGCCTTCAATGTGCTCTACACCACCCCCGAAGCCGAAAGTTTGCTGGATAAAGTAGCGCGCATTGTAAAAAATCATGGGCACATTGGCGCCACGTTGCATTTCACCGTTAGTGAAGCCACCAAGGCCAAGAAGGTTGGAAAATGGTACGCCCTGGCTGCCTTCCGGGTTGTAAAACGCTGCGGCACCTTCCCACAAGCGAACACCTAGGAATGGCGTTATGGTGACCGTGTAGCTTTTACCTTGATCGCCTGTGCTCAATAAGCTGTTGTCACCAGCGTAGGGTGAGTTGAACTTATTCTTGTACTGAAGGACGTAAGTGGCTTGCCCATGCAGGCTATACCATTCCGTATCGTCAGGAATGGGTGTTTCACTATCTACGGTAGGATCACCTTCAACGGGCTCGGCATATACGGTTGTAGCAGAAAAGAGATAGCCGATTACCCACAGGGCAACCGCCAGCACTTTAAGAAATTTCTGCTTGAAAAACAACATGAGCCAACAACAACCATAACGAGAAGGTGAACAGAGCCTACAACGCCATTGTTGCGCAGCTATTAAACCCGGTATTTTCCCAGAAAATACAGAGAATTAGCAGGTTATTGTTGTCAATTTACCAGGGCGTCTACGCGGCTATGCACCTGCGTTAATAAGTCTGTGCTGAGGCAGTCAAATTTCTCACATTCAATCGTGTTGCTGAGCCAGGTGATCTGGCGCTTGGCTAGCTGACGTGTGGCGTAGATGCCGCGTTCTTCCAGTTCTTTGGCGGCTAATGTGTTTTCCAAAACATCCCAGGCTTGACGGTAACCGACACAGCGCATGGAAGGTAGATCGGCATTCAGTTGGTATTTAGCGCGTAGCGCCTCAACTTCATTCACAAAGCCTTGTTGCAGCATGAGCTTGAAACGTCGTGCGATGCGTTCGTGAAGCCAGCTGCGCTCACTTGGTAGTAGTGCCAGCGAGAGGAAGCGATAGGGCGGCTTTTCTTGTTGCTGTTGTTCTGCATAGAGTGCCGAGGCAGGCTTACCGCTCAGCAGGCAGATTTCCAGTGCACGCTGGATGCGCTGCGAGTCATTAGGGGCAAGACGTGCTGCCGTTTCCGGATCTAACTTGGCCAGTTCTTGATGAATGGCTGGCCAGCCATACTGTTTGGCGCGTGCATCAATATCTGCGCGCAGTTCCGGATTGGCTTGGGGCAGATCAGAGAGGCCTTCGAGCAGCGCTTTGATATAGAGCATGGTGCCGCCGACGAGGAGCGGAATGCGCCCTTGGGCAGTGCTCTTTGCCATGGCATCCAGTGCCTCGGTACGAAACCGCGCTGCTGAATAGCTTTCTTCGGGGGTAATGACATCAACCAATGCGTGTGGATAGCGTTGCAGGGTTGCGGCATCGGGCTTTGCCGTACCGATATTCATATCTTTGAAGACCAGCGCCGAATCCACGCTGATCAGGTCGATGGGATATTGATCTGCCAGATGCAGCGCCAGATCCGTTTTGCCACTGGCCGTCGGGCCGAGCAGCAATATGGCAGGAGGCAGCGATAGAGGTTTATCGACCATGCAGGAAGAGGGCGTCGATGGCGGGCATGTCCACCAGAATCCAGGTTGGGCGGCCATGATTGCACTGGTCGGCCCGTTCGGTGTCTTCCATCTGCCGTAGTAGGGCATTCATCTCCAGCAGACTCAGGCTGTGCTGGCCGCGAATGGCAGCATGACAGGCACAGGTGCCCATCAGGCGTTCCTGACGTGCCAGTAGAGTTGCCTGAGCAGGCGAGTCCTGTAGGGTTTGGAGCAGTTCTTTAATGAGGGTTTCTGCATCGACACGCCCCAGACCTGCGGGTACCTGACGAACCACCAGCGTGTTAGGGCCAGCTTCAGAGATCTCAAGCCCTAAGGCATCAAATTCGTTGTGATGCTCATGGTAAGTGGCGACTGCCAGGTCATCCAGCGTAACCGCAACGGGAATGAGGAGCGGCTGACGTGGCGGTTGACTGAGTCCGCAGACATTTTTGAGTTTCTCGTAGAGCACACGTTCATGGGCGGCGTGCTGATCGATGAGGATCATGCCTTGCGCGTTTTGCGCAACAATATAGCGATCATGCAGTTGGCCGATGGCATAGCCTAGAGGTGGAATCTCAGAGGATGGTGCGTTTTGTTCGAGATGAGGCGCAGGCGTATAGGCCTGCATGGCGGCCGCATGTTGTGCGGGTGAACTTTGGGTGCTCACGTAGTGACTACGCACTTCTGCCAGCCCTAGGCCCTGTTGATGGGTGTGCGTAGGGAAAGCGTTGCTTACTACGCGATCCAGCGTAATCGGTGGTGCAGACTCAGTGCTGGTGGCGAGTACCTGTTTGAGTGCGTGATAAATAAACTGATGCACGGCGCGACTGTCACGGAAACGCACTTCGGTTTTAGCAGGATGAACATTTACGTCTACCAGCGCAGGATCAATCGTCAGGAATAGGCAGCAGCCCGGTTGACGACTACCGTGTAGCTGATCTCGATAAGCCTCTCGTATGGCATGCTGGATGACTTTATCCCGCACGTAGCGGCCATTGACAAAGGTGTGCTGAGCTTCACGATCCGACAGAATGGCTGTGGGGATCATCGCCCAGCCGCGAAGTTGCAGCAGGTCGTTGCCCAGATCCACTGTGCGACAGGCTTTAAGAAAAGCGTCACCTAGTACTTGCCGGAGCCTGCCTTCGGCATCATCAGCTGGCCAATGGTGGCTTTCTTTGCCATCACGGCTGATTGTGAAGCTGATTTCCGGGTGAGCCAGCGCCTGACGGCGAATTGCTTCCAGACAATGAGCGTGTTCAGTGGGCGGACTTTTAAGAAATTTGCGGCGGGCGGGTGTATTGAAATACAGGTCACGCATTTCTACGACCGTACCGGCGGGCAGGGCATCTGGTGTTAACTCGCCATCAGCGCTGATGCGCCATGCATGTTCGGCTGTGCGGGTACAGCTGACCAACGAAAGGCGCGAAACGCTGGCAATTGCTGCCAAAGCTTCACCCCGAAAGCCCATGGTGGCAACCCGTTCTAGATCGTCCAGGGTCGTAATCTTGGAAGTGGCATGACGGGTGAGGGCCAGGCCAAGCTGGCTCTGATCGATGCCGCAACCATTGTCACTAATGCGGATCAGGCGCATGCCGCCTTCTTCCAGATCGATGCGGATGCGAGTGCTGCCAGCATCAATGGCGTTTTCCAGGAGCTCTTTGAGCACCGATGAGGGGCGTTCCACAACCTCGCCTGCCGCTATCTGGCTAATCAGATGGTCGGGAAGCGCGCGAATGACGGGTTGTTGGTTATTAAAGCTCATCAACGGGATTATAGTGGGATCGGATAAAATAGCGGACTTAGTCCACGACCCACTGAAATGGCCCTGCTATGGAATGGCTTGCCTCGTTTACCGACCTTGTTCTGCACCTGGATAAACACCTGGTGTTTTTTGTCCAGCAATATGGCGACTGGGTCTATGCGCTGCTGTTTGCAATTATCTTTACCGAAACAGGGATCGTTATTGCGCCTTTCCTGCCGGGCGACTCGCTGCTGTTTGTTGCCGGTGCACTTTGTGTCACAGAGGGCATGAGCCTACCGCTGTTGATGGTGCTGCTGGTAGCCGCTGCTATCCTGGGCGATGCGCTCAATTACTCCATTGGCCACTGGTTTGGGGATGCGCTGATTAAGCGCACACGATTGATTAGTGCAGAGAAGCTGCAGTACACAGAACAGTTTTTTGAAAAGCACGGGCCCAAGACGATTGTTATTGCCCGTTTTCTACCGATTGTACGTACCATGGCGCCGTTTGTAGCGGGCTTTGGCGGCATGAGGGCGAAGCACTTTTTTCTGTACAACGTCACCGGTGGTTTGCTCTGGGTGGTTTCGCTTACCCTAGCCGGTTATCTCTTCGGCAACATTCCGTTTATCAAGAATAATCTGACCGCCGTGATTCTGGTCATTATTTTTGTGTCGATTTTGCCGGGCATTATTGCTGTGCTGCGTGCGCGTGCGGCTGCCAAGCGTTCATGACCCTGAATCGCAAAACACGTTGTGTCGTTCTGATTTCGGGCCGCGGCACGAATCTTTCGGCAATTATTAAGGCAGCGGCGCAGGCAGACTATCCGGCGGAAATTGTTGCCGTGATCAGTAATAAGCCTGATGCAACGGGTTTGCAGTTGGCGCAAGAGGCCGGGATTCATACCGAGGTTGTGCCTTCCAAGGGTGTAACCGATCGGGAAGCCTATGATCAGTCACTACTGGCAAGTATTGACCGCCATGCACCTGATCTGGTGATTCTGGCCGGCTTTATGCGTATTTTGACCCCGGGTTTTGTGGCGCATTACGCCGATCGCATGATCAATATCCATCCATCATTGCTGCCAGCATTCACTGGCATGCATACCCATCAGCGCGCACTGGATGCCGGGGTACATGTCCACGGTTGTACGGTACACTTCGTCACCGCTGAGCTAGACCATGGCCCGATGATTGCGCAAGCTGCCGTGCCTGTTTATGCCGATGATGATGCGTCCAAACTTGCTGCGCGTGTTCTGAAAGAAGAGCATCGTATTTACCCGGCGGCTGTACGCTGGTTCGCCGAAGGTCGGCTCACCGTCGTGGGGCAGCGTGTGCTGCTCTCGAATGAAGATTCGACCCCTAATGCACTGATCGCGCCCAGCCTGGGCTGAAAGAATCTATGAGTAAGAAAAAAGTGGCGCCTTCCCGTAAGCCTGCCCCAACAAAACAAGCTTCTGGTGAACCAAAATCACCAGCCGAACTGGCGTTGCCGCGTCCCTTTATCGCTCAGGCCATTAGCCTGATGGCGGAAGTCCTCAAATTCGAGCGCCCCGCAGACAGCGTGCTTTCCTACCATTTCAAGAATCACCGTGAGATGGGCCATGCAGACCGTGGCCGTATCGCCGAGTTGGTTTATGCCATCCTGCGACATTTGCGTAGCTTGCGTGACGTGGTTGCACGTTCCGAACCGCCTAGCCCCAGCGAAGCCCGTTACCTGGTGCTTGCCGCTCTGGTACGTTTGCAGGGGAAAAACCTGCGCGAGATCGAGCACCTGATCAAAGGCGAAGACACCGAATGGTTCGGCCGTTTGAAGGCAGCCGGACAAGAGAAGGGTACGTCGGCGATACGGCACGAGTTTCCGGATTGGCTAGAAACGGCTTTAGCGGCCATGCCTGCTGACGAACTGGATACGTTGTCGCGCTCGCTGCTGGTGCCGGCACCGCTCGATCTACGTATTAACCCGTTGCATGCGCGTCGCCCCGAAATACTGGCGCAGCTGGAAAAACATGGCATTGCTGCTAAAGAGACGCCGTTTTCACCTTGGGGCATGCGCCTGGAAGGTAAGCCGGCCATTCAGCGTCATCCTGCCTTTGTGAAGGGTGATATGGAAGTGCAGGACGAAGGTAGCCAGTTACTGGCAGCACTCGTGGCGCCAAAGCGTGGCGAGATGGTTCTGGATTTCTGCGCGGGCGCAGGTGGCAAAACATTGCTCTTGGGCGCGTTGATGAAAAACACCGGGCGTCTGTATGCGGCAGATATTTCGGAAAAGCGTCTGGCCAAACTGGGACCGCGGGTTGCACGCGCAGGGTTGTCGAATGTGCAGACCATCCGTCTGGCACATGAACGGGATGACCGCATTCAACGCCTGGCTGGTAAGTTCGACCGGGTATTGGTTGATGCGCCTTGCTCGGGTACTGGCACTTTGCGTCGTAACCCCGATCTTAAATGGCGTCAGGGCGAAGCGCAGATTGTTGAGCTAACGGAGTTACAGGCCAAGATCCTTGAAGCCGCTGCACCATTGGTTCGTCCGGGTGGCGTACTGGTTTATGCAACCTGCAGTCTGTTGCCGCAGGAAAATACCCTGATTCAGCAGGCCTTCAGCGAAGCCCATCCAGAATTCGAAGTCGTTGATCCCGTCGCACAGTTAGCCGCTGTGGGTATTGAGCTACCTGCTGATGCGTTGGTTGTAGGCCCGACAGCCTTGCCGGGCCTACAGTTGCTGCCGCATCGTCATGGGACAGATGGTTTCTTTGCAGCGATCTGGCGCAAGAAAATCTAAAGTCACAACGCTTTAATTCTGTTTCTGTCAGATGCAATACGAGGCGTAACGCGCACAGCAGCCGAGACATATCGAATGGATAGGCGAGGTTGCGAGCACGTTACAACGAAGTAGAGCGCTGACAGCAGCAGAATTGCTTATTGACCGCCGAATTCTTCGTAGGCACGCATCGTCTCTCCTGCATACATCAGCGATGGGCCGCCGCCCATCATGACGGCTACGCCCAGCATTTCTGCCAGTTCTTCCTTGGTGGTGCCGAGCTTGATCAGTGCCTGCGTGTGAAAACCGATGCAGCCGTCACAGCGAGCGGCAACCCCAATGGCCAGCGCGATGAGTTCCTTGGTTTTGGCATCAAGAGCACCATCTTTCATGGCGGCCTGGTGCAGGGCGCTAAAGCCAGCTTGGACTTCGGGTACCTGGGCGCGGAACTGGGCGAGGCCTTTACTCAGATCCTGGGTAACCGCTTTGAATGATTTTCCTGACATACGCTGCTCCTTGTTGAGAGGCCTGTTTGGCGAGTTGTAAATATATAATTTCATATAATATACGTTCGTGGTATAAATGTCACGTATGTTCATTAGGAGAAGCAAAATGACTCAAAACGTTGGTGGTCTAGATCGAATTCTTCGTGTGGTAGTTGGCCTGGTGCTGATCGGTTTGGCAGCAACAGAAACCATTCCAGCCTGGGGCTATATCGGTATTGTTCCTTTGCTGACGGGTTTGTTCCGTTATTGCCCGGCTTACAGCATCTTCGGTTGCAAAACCGGTGGTGGCAGCTGTGGTACCGGTTGCGGTACAGGTTGCAAGACCGACTGCAAGTAATCTGCTTTAGCGGGGCGCAGTTAGCTTCCGGCTAATTGCAGCAGGGCCCATTCGATGTGTGTTTTTACGAGCGCACTCGAGTGGGTTTTTTTATGCCTCAACGCATTGATCACGGCGTCACTCGGTGTGGCGTTGCCCAAGGCAATGCTGATGTTCCGTTGCCATTGCTCAAAACCGATGCGGCGAATGGCACTGCCGGCCATTTTGTTCAGAAACTCGTTTTCATCCCAGGCGTAGAGCTCCAGCAAGGTGGCGCTATCAAGCTTGTGTCGTGGGTCAAACTCGGCATCACCTTCGCTCGTGAATCGGTTCCAGGGACAGACAAGCTGGCAATCATCGCAGCCATAGATGCGGTTGCCGATCGCCTTGCGAAACTCCTCCGGTATCTCACCCTTGTGTTCGATGGTCAGGTAACTGATGCAGCGACGCGCATCGACCTTGTAGGCTTTTGTAATGGCCCCTGTGGGGCAAGCATCCATGCAGCGCGTGCAGTCTCCGCAATGCGACTCGATGGGCTGGTCAGGTGTGAGTGGCAGATCACAAATGAGTTCACCGAGGAAATACCAGGAGCCCGTTCTGTCTAGGGAAAGCGTGTGTTTGCCTTTCCATCCCAGCCCGGCCTGGGATGCCAAAGCGACTTCCATAACGGGTGCTGAGTCGCTAAAAGCCCGGTAATTAAATTCACCAAACTGCGTGGTCAGGGTGTCTGCCAGTTTCTGCAAGCGATTGCGAATCACCTTGTGATAATCGCGTCCGAGTGCATAACGTGAAACATAGGCGGAATCGGGGTTTGCTAGTTGTGCATGCGCGTCCGAGGCTTTTGCCGGCCAGTAGGGTAGGCGAACACTAATGATGCTCAGTGCGCCGGGGAATAATTTATCTGGATCGTGGCGCAGGTCGGCATGGCGTGCCATGTAGCCCATGGTGCCATGGCAACCCTGTGCTAACCAATCGTTGAACTCAGCACGTGCTGCTTCAGGCACACTGGCCGGGCCAATGCGTACACCGCTAAAACCAAGATCGGTAGCAATTTGCTCGATCTGTTTGCGGCGCTCCAGCTGATTAGGCAAAGCGTGCCCGCCACGTGGCCCAGAGTGCATCCGCTTCTGCGGTCCCCTCGGCAGGTGACCAAGCGGCGATTTCTTCAGTGCTCAGCGGGACAAATGGACCTGCCTTAGCTTCGAAGAAAACGCTGTTGGGCTCCAGGGCAAGAATCGTGTGGATAGTGCCGTGGGGAATGTCGATGCCGAAGACAGGGCCACCCGGTATGAGCTCAATGGCTTCTTCTATCTGGCCGTCATCGCTGAAGCTGAGATAGCCAAAACGTCCTTGTAGAGCGACGATCGTTTCATCCTTGGCGGCGTCCAGATGCCGGTGTGGCCGCACATAAGAGCCCGGCTGCATGGCGTTGATCAAGCGATGGGCAGGAAACTCATCGGTAGGATGAAAGTTCGCGTTGCGTCTCTGGCGTGGAGATTCCTTGGCCAGCTGAACGGTTTGGTTGAGCAGAGACTGATCAATGAGCGTGGTTTTGGGCATAAATAGGGTGGGGTGAACGAAAACTGACTAAATTATCCGTCATGTTTGTAACAGATCAATGGCATATTCGGCGCAGATGCGGCAACATTCGGGCTTTGCACGATCAAATTTCAGCAGCTTATGCAGCAAGTATCCCAATTTCTTTCAGATGAAGCGGCTACCCTGGCGTTTGGGGAGGCGATTGGCCGCGTCATTGCAGGGGTTCCGCCTGCGGATGTGCGTTTGCACGCTAACCTGATCGGTGATTTGGGCGCTGGGAAAACAACCCTGGTACGTGGGGTGCTGCGTGGACTCGGTTATGCCGGGCGCGTGAAAAGTCCGACTTATCCGTTGCTGGAAACTTATAAGGCCGGTGATCTCACCCTGGCACACTTTGATCTATATCGGCTAGAAACCCCGGAAGCTTTTGTTGAAGCCGGTTTTGAAGAATATTTCGTCGGCCCTGGTATTCGATTCGTTGAATGGCCAGATCGAGGCGGTTCTTTTTTGCCAAGCCCGGATTGGTGCATTACCTTGAACGAACACCCTGACGGCGGGCGCAATGTGCACATTGAGGCACAAACCGCTACAGGGGCGAATCTATTGGGGCAGTTGTCCTCGTGAAGTCTAAAACATTGTCTTCAGTGAATCGGCGCAAGTTCCTGCGTTCTGCCGGCTCGCTATGGCTGCTTTCGGTAACGCCGGTAGGCGCACTGGCCGCTGCTACTGCTTCGTCCATTGTTGCGGTGCGTGTCTGGCCTGCCGAGGACTACACCCGGGTGACTATTGAACATAAAGGGATGGTGAAATTCACGCAGAGCGTGGTTCATAACCCTGAGCGCCTGGTAGTTGATATCGAGGGCATCGAGCTAAATAGCGTGCTCAAGAGCCTGGGGGATAAGGTAGGGCCGAATGATCCCTATATCCGCCAGTTGCGCGCGGCCAATTACAAGCCGGGCGTGGTCCGGTTGGTGATGGATCTGAAGGGCGAGGTAGCGCCACAAGTATTTAACTTGCCGCCGGTGGGGGATTACCAGAGCCGATTGGTGATGGATATTTATCCGACAGTACCAACGGACCCACTGATGCAGTTAGTGTCAGCTAAGCAACCGGCCACCACGCCGCCCAAGGACGTGGCCAAAGCTGAGATTTCGAAGCCTGAAGTCGCTAAACCGGCACCAGAGAAACCAATGGTTGCCGAGAAGCCGGTGGTGTCTGAACCCGAGCCGGCGCCTAAGTTTGCCGAAAAAAGCCCGGAGCCTGCTTCGAAGCCTGGTAAAAAATCCGGACGGATGGTCACCATCATGCTCGATCCGGGGCATGGCGGTGAAGACCCCGGAGCCATTGGTGCCCGGGGCTCGATGGAAAAGAATGTGACGTTGTCGATTGCCCGTCGTTTAAGGGAGCGCATCGAGAGCGACCCCAATATGCGCGCTGCGCTAACCCGTGATGGGGATTTCTTTGTGCCGTTGGGTACGCGCGTTCAGAAAGCGCGTAAAGCCAAAGCTGATCTCTTTGTTTCGATCCATGCCGATGCCTGGATTAAGCCTGAGGCACGGGGTTCTTCGGTGTTCGTGCTTTCGGAGAAGGGGGCATCCAGCGCGGCAGCCCGTTATCTGGCTCAGAAGGAAAACGAGGCAGATAAAGTCGGTGGCGTTAATTTCACCGTATCTGACCCGCATCTGGCGCGAACACTCATGGATCTGACGCAAACAGCGACCCAGAACGACAGCATGAGGTTGGGTAAATCAGTGCTGGGCAACCTCGGCAGCGTTAACGCCCTGCATAAGTCTTCAGTGGAGCAGGCTGGGTTTGCTGTGCTCAAAGCGCCTGATATTCCTTCGGTACTGATCGAAACAGCCTTTATCTCCAATCCTGAAGAAGAAAAGCGTCTGAACGACGAGGAGTATCAGGATAAGTTGGCCGAGGCGATCATGCGAGGCATTCGTCAGTATCTGGCACGAAATCCGGTACAAACGGGGTCGCGCAGCGGCTAAACCGCCCCGCTAAGCCTTATAATGCAGGGTTTTCTTATTAAACCCTGCGCCTTGATCCTATGCGCGTACTTCGCGGACTGAATTCACCGGCCCGGGCTCCCGCTGCTGTGACCATCGGTAATTTCGATGGCATGCATCGTGGGCATCAGGCATTGTTGCGTCAGCTTAAGGCTGAGGCAGAGTCGCGCGGTTTGCAACCATCGGTGCTGACGTTTGCGCCACATCCGCGGGAGTTCTTTGCGCGTAAGTTGGCTGGCCGCAATGCGCCCGTAGTGCCGGCAAGACTGCATACCCTCCGTGAAAAGCTCGAAGCACTGGCTGCCGCTGGCGTTGCGGAAACCCGTATTTGTGCCTTTAATGAGGCCTTCGCTGCGCTGAGCCCGGAAGATTTCGTTAAGCAGGTGCTGGTGGATGCCATGCAGGCGAAGCATGTATTGATCGGAGATGACTTCCGCTTTGGTGCCCGTCGTGCCGGTGATTTTGATTTGCTTAAATCCCTGGGCGAGAAGTATGGCTTCACCGTGTCAGCCCTGGATTCTCAATGTTTGGCTGATGAGCGGATCTCGAGTTCGCAGGTGCGCGCTGCGCTGTCGGTCGGCGATTTGCAGCAAGCCGAGGGATTGCTGGGCTACCCGTATGCCATGGAAGGGCGGGTAATTCAGGGTCGACAGCTTGGACGCACAATCGGTGTGCCAACGGCCAATGTGCAGATCCGCCATAACCCATTGCCGCTGCGGGGCGTCTTTGTCGTAGAAGTTGCGTTGGATGAAACCAAGCTGGCGGTTCCCCAGCAGACGCGCAGTTATCCCGGTGTAGCCAATCTAGGTTACCGGCCGACTTTGGGTGGGGATACGCGACCATTACTTGAAGTACACCTTTTCGATTTCACAGGCGACCTGTACGGCGCCCACCTTGATGTACGTTTTCTCGCTAAGTTGCGCGATGAAATGACCTTTGCCAATTTCGAAGCGCTGACCAGCCAGATCCGTGATGATCTGGCCAAGGCGCGATCTTTTTTTGAATCTCAGCCTGTTTAGTAAGCTCATGACCGAACAATCCAAAAACGCTCCCCAAAACGACCAGGCCAAAGAAGCGCGTGCAACGCTCAATCTGGCAGATACCGCTTTTCCAATGCGCGGTGATTTGCCCAAGCGCGAACCCGGCTGGATTGCTGATTGGCAAAAGAATGGGCTATACCAGAAGATTCAGGCGCACACCAAAGGCCGGCCGCGTTTTGTGCTGCATGATGGCCCACCGTATGCCAATGGGGATATCCACATCGGTCATGCCGTGAACAAGATTCTTAAAGACATCATCGTACGTTCTAAGGTGTTGGCCGGCTTTGATGCGCAGTATGTGCCGGGCTGGGACTGCCATGGCTTACCCATTGAACACCAGATCGAAAAACTGCACGGCCGTAGTTTGCCAGCAGATGAGGTGCGGAAGCTGTGTCGTGTGTACGCGGCCGAACAAGTAGCGCGTCAGAAAAAAGACTTTATCCGGCTGGGCGTACTGGGTGATTGGGATAACCCTTACCTCACCATGAACTTCAGTGCCGAAGCCAATGAGATCCGTGCCTTGGGCAAGATGCTGGTGGATGGCTATCTCTATATGGGTTTGAAGCCAGTGAACTGGTGTCTGGACTGTCGTTCAGCCCTGGCTGAAGCCGAAGTGGAATACGAAGACAAGAATTCGCCTGCAATTGATGTCGCTTTTGAAGTGCATTCAAGCCATGCCGCTCAAGTTGCCAAGGCTTTTGGTCTAGATCATCTGGAAGGCCCTGCGTTTGCCGTCATCTGGACGACAACCCCGTGGACCCTGCCGGCCAACGAAGCAGTGAGCGTACATCCCACGGTTGAATACGTGCTGGTCGCAACTGAAAAGGGCAACCTGATTCTGGGTGCAGATCTCTATGAAGACGCGCTCAAGCGGTACGCGCTAGAAGGCCAGGTGATCGGTCGCGGTACAGGTGCGGCACTAGAACACGTACTGGTACGACATCCTTTCTACGATAAGGATGTGCCCATCATCTGTGGCGAACACGTGACGACTGATGCCGGTACCGGCATGGTGCATACGGCGCCGGCTCACGGTGTTGATGACTTTAATATTGGCAAAAAATACGGGTTACCTGTTGAGAACCCTGTGGGCGATGATGGTCGTTTCCTGCAAAAAACTTTGCCCCTGCCAGAAACAGCTTTGGCAGGCTTGAGTGTTTGGGAAGCCAATCCGAAAGTTCTAGAAACCTTACGTAATAAAGATCGCCTTCTGGCTGAGATTAAGCTGAATCACAGCTACCCGCATTGCTGGCGTCATAAGACCCCGATTATTTTCCGGGCAACGACACAATGGTTTGTAGGTATGGACACGCCACCGAAGCCGGGTGCTTCAACGCTGCGTCACCTGGCTGAAATGGCTGTGGCTGACACTAACTTTTATCCGGCTTGGGGCCGTGCCCGTCTGGAAGCGATGATTCGTAATCGCCCGGATTGGTGTGTCTCGCGGCAGCGTAACTGGGGTGTGCCGATTCCATTCTTCCTGAATAAGGAAACCAACGAGCTGCATCCGCGTACGCCCGAGTTGATTGAAGAAGTGGCACGTCGTGTAGAAGAACAGGGCATCGAAGCCTGGTTCCAGCTAGACCCGGTCGAATTGCTTGGTGAGGAAGCCAAGGATTACCGCAAGCTGTCCGATACGCTGGATGTCTGGTTTGATTCGGGTACGACGCACTGGCACGTAATGCGTGGTTCCCATGCGAATGAGCATGACTTCCCGGCTGATCTGTATCTGGAAGGCTCGGATCAACACCGCGGCTGGTTCCAATCTTCGTTGCTTACAGGTTGTGCATTAGATGGCAAAGCGCCTTATAAGGGCTTGCTCACCCATGGCTTTGTGGTTGATGGCAAAGGCCGCAAGATGTCCAAATCTGTGGGCAATGTGATTTACCCACAGGAAGTTGCCGACAAAATGGGCGCCGAAATTCTGCGTCTGTGGACTGCCAACACTGATTATTCCGGTGAGTTGACGATTTCCGATGAAATCCTCAAGCGCGTTGTCGAAGGCTATCGTCGTATTCGTAACACGATGCGTTTCCTGTTGGCGAATACCGATGACTTTAATCCGGCCAGCGATAGCGTGGCCGTCGAAGACATGCTGGAGATTGACCGTTACGCCATTGAAATGGTGCGGGCGCTTCAAACTACTATCCAGGCCGATTACGATCGTTACGACTTCCATCACATCGTGCAGTCGCTGCAAACTTTCTGCTCTGAAGATCTGGGTGCGTTCTATCTGGATGTGCTGAAAGACCGACTCTACACAACAGCACCTAATTCTCGTGCACGTCGTTCGGCACAAACGGCACTGTGGATGATCACGCAGACCATGCTGCGTCTTATGGCGCCGATTCTCTCGTTCACGACGGAAGAAATCTGGACCTTGCTGGCGAAGAAACAGGCAGGGCTTCCAGAGTCCATCATGCTCTCCGATGCAACGGTGCTTCCGGCAGTCGCCGGCGCTGATGCGCTCAGTGCCAAATGGGACCGCATTCGTGCCGTACGTGCTGAAGTGGCTAAGGCGATGGAAGCTGTGCGTACCGAAGGCGGTATCGGTTCTTCGCTACAGGCACAAGTTGCCATTGTGGCACCTGCCGAAGATGCAGCTGCACTGTCGAGCATTGGCGATGACTTGAAGTTTGTACTCATTAGTTCGCAAGCTACGGTGACAGAAGGCGCTGCACTGCAAATTGCAGTGACGGCCAGTTCGCATGCTAAATGTGAACGCTGTTGGCACCAGCGCGAAAGTGTCGGTCAGAATGCCGAGAACACGGGTTGGTGCGATCGTTGCGTAAGCAATGTGCATGGTACCGGTGAGGTCCGTCACTATGCGTAATCTGCAGAACAGCGCACTACGTTTTGGTGTGCTGCTGGCGCTGGTGGTAATCGTGCTGGATCAGCTAAGCAAGCTGTGGATATTCAACCATTTTGTTCCTGGCGAATCTGTAACGGTGACCCCATTCTTTAACCTGGTGCTGGTCTTTAACCCGGGCGCAGCTTTCAGCTTTCTGGCAGATCATGCCGGGTGGCAGCGCTGGTTCTTCAGCGTGATTGCGTTAAGCATTAGTGGCTGGATCCTCTGGCAGTTGCGATCTGCCAGACCCGGAACCTGGTTCACTGTTTCGCTTGCGCTCATTATGGGCGGGGCATTGGGTAACCTAATTGATCGACTTTGGTTGGGTATGGTGATCGACTTTATGGATGTGCATGCGGGCGGCTGGCACTGGCCTGCTTTTAACATTGCAGATAGTGCTGTTTGTGTGGGCGCTGTTTTATATGTGCTGTGCCAAAACAAGTCTGATCAGAACTAATTGAGCATTAGGGAGTCGACCGTGCAAGAAACCAAACCACAGATTCAGGCAGATAGCTTTCTCACATTGCATTACCGTTTGAGCACTCAGGACGGTGAAGATGTGGTGAGTACATTCGACATTGGGCCGGCAACCATCCAGATGGGTAACGGCGAGTTGAACGAAAACCTGGAAGCTTGCCTTGTAGGCCTAGTGCCTGGCGAACATGCTGTATTTGAAGTGCCTGCTGAAGCAGGTTTTGGTCAACACAACCCAGGTCTTGTTCAACGCATTGCACGTAGTGCGTTGCCAGTTGATCAGGATCTGCTAGAAAACACGTTGATTGAGTTTACGTCTCCGGAAGGTGCTGAGTTCGCCGGCTTTGTCCGTGAGATTGATGCCACGCATGCGCTTATGGATTTTAACCATCCGCTTGCAGGTAAAAGCCTGCGCTTTGAAGTGCAGATCATTGGATTGCTATGAGCGGTACATCAAAGTCTATGCCGATTGTTCTGGCCAACCCGCGTGGGTTTTGTGCCGGAGTTGAGCGCGCGATTGCGATTGTCGAGCGGGCGCTCGAACAATTCGGTGCGCCGATTTATGTACGTCACGAAGTCGTCCATAACAAGTTTGTTGTAGAAGGACTGCGTGCACGTGGGGCGGTTTTTATTGAAGCCCTGGCAGATGTGCCCGAGGGGGCCACGTTGATCTTCAGTGCGCATGGTGTGCCAAAGGCAGTTCGTGAAGAAGCCGCGGCGCGTGGATTGCGGATCTTTGATGCAACGTGTCCTCTGGTGACCAAGGTACACGTTGAGGTTTCGCGTATGCGTGCTGAGCAACGCGAGATTATTATGATCGGGCACAAAGGCCATCCGGAAGTGGAAGGCACGATGGGCCAATCTCCCAATGGGATGCATCTGGTTGAAACCGTTGCCGATGTTGCATCGCTTGTGGTGCGTGACCCGAACTGTCTGGCCTATGTGACTCAGACGACGCTCTCAGTTGATGATGCGGCGGTGATTGTCTCGGCGCTGCGCGCACGGTTTCCAGAAATCGTCGGCCCAAAGAAAGATGACATTTGCTACGCTACCCAGAACCGTCAGGATGCCGTACGTGTCCTCGCAGAGAATTGCGATCTGGTTCTCGTAGTCGGTTCAGTCACCAGTTCTAATTCCAACCGCTTGCGCGAAGTCGCTGAGTTGTTAGGCCGTAAAGCCTATTTGATTGATCGGGCGGAGGATATCGATCCTGTCTGGTTGGTAGGTTCGCCAAGTATCGGCGTAACTGCAGGCGCTTCCGCACCGGAAGTGCTGGTCGAAGAAGTGATTGCCCGATTACATGCGCTGGGGGCGGGGCAGGTCGAAAACCTGGATGGCGTCATTGAAGATGTGAAGTTTCCCCTGCCAAGCGGTTTACGTTGATTCGGTAGGTATGACGCATGCCTGAAACATCCCCTAAAGCATCCTGTTACCACTGCGGGTTGCCGATTCCGGATGGATTCAGGCTGGACGTCACTGTCAATGAACAGCCTCGCGCTATGTGTTGTGAAGGTTGTCGTGCTGTTGCCGAGGCGATTGTCGCCAATGGCCTGGAAGCGTACTACCTGAATCGTGATGCCATGCCAGAGTCTCCTCGTGAGGCGCGTCCGGAAATTCTGGATTCGCTGGCGCTTTATGATCAGGCTGAATTTCAGAAGACTTTTGTCCGCGCGTTGGACGAGCATGAGCAGGAGGCTTCGCTGGTTCTGGAAGGGATCACCTGCGCCGCCTGTGTCTGGTTGAATGAACAGCATGTGTCACAAGTGCCAGGTGTATTGGCGGTAGAAGTGAATTACACCACCCGGCGCGCACGTGTGCGTTGGGACAACCGTCGGGTTGCTTTATCGCAGATCCTGAAAGCTATTGCTGATATAGGGTATCGGGCGCACCCTTTTGATCCGGCACGCCAGGAGGCGGTAGCTCAGAAGGAGCGCCGAGCAATGCTCTGGCGTCTGGCCGTCTCTGGTTTAGGCATGATGCAGGTGATGATGTACGCCTACCCAACCTATGTGGCGAGCGATGGCGATCTAACCCCAGATATCGAATTGCTTTTGCGCTGGTCTAGCCTCTTGCTGACGTTGCCAGTGATCTTGTATGCCTGTGGTCCATTTTTCCGCAATGCCTGGCGTGACATCAAGCTTCGTCGCGTGGGTATGGATACGCCGGTGGCCTTGGGTATCGGCGCGGCTTTTGTAGCGAGTGTGTGGGCTACGGTCATTAATCACGGTCATGTGTATTACGACTCCATCAACATGTTTGTGTTTTTTCTGTTGGGTGGACGTTATCTTGAATTGTTGGCACGTCAGAAAGCCTTGCGTGCCACGGAAGAATTGGGTCGACTGGCGCCTGCGTTTGCAGATCGTTTGCTGGTGGGTGAGCCGAATGACGCGACCGAACGTATTCTGGTAAGTGCACTTTGTGCCGGCGATCGTGTGCTCGTTAAGCCGGGCACGCAAGTGCCGGCTGATGGTCGCGTGCTCAGTGGACAGACCAGTATTGATGAATCTTTGCTGACGGGTGAAAGTCTACCCGTAGCTAAATCGGTAGGGTCGCTCGTTACTGGCGGCTCTATGAATATCGAGAGCCCCATTACTGTTTGTGTGGAGCAGGTAGGGGAGCAAACGCGCCTGTCTGCCATTCTTAAACTGATGGAGCGGGGTGCTCTTGAAAAACCGGTTGCGGTAACAACAGCAGATCGAGTTGCCTCATGGTTTTTGTGGGGGCTATTGTTGCTGGCTGCCATTACCGCGGCTGTCTGGTGGTGGTTAGATCCGACACGAGCGTTGCCGGTAACGGTGGCTGTACTCGTCGTCAGTTGTCCCTGTGCACTTTCACTGGCAACACCGGTCGCGCTAACCATTGCTACTGGACGTTTGGCGCGAGAGGGACTACTGGTGACGCGCGGCCATGCGGTTGAAACGCTGGCGCAAGTGACTGATGTTGTGCTGGATAAAACCGGGACACTCACTACGGGTGTGATGAAGCTGGAGCGTGTTCAAGTCTTAGCGTTAGAGGATGAGCGTTCTTGCCTGCAACTGGCTGCGAGCCTAGAGCAAACTTCTTCACACCCTTTGGCTATGGCACTGGTGCGAGCTGCACAGGATCTGCCACGACTTGCTGTTACTGATGAAAGCCACGAGACGGGTGGTGGCATCGAAGCGACCGTGGACGGTAGGCTTATGCGTATTGGCCATGCTGCGTATGTGGCAAAGCTTGTTGGTGATACCCCCGTTCCAATTAATCTGGTTGGGTCATCGGGGGCTACAACGCTTTATCTCGGTGAATCGGGTGGCTGGATAGCGCTTTTTGATATCTCTGATTCTTTACGTCCGGATGCGCTAGCAGCCATTAACGATCTCAAGGCATTGGGGTGTAAGGTTTCCCTGCTATCTGGGGATGACCCGGATGTTGTTAAATCCATCGCCAGCCAATTAGGCATTGATGATGCGGCTGGACGAGAGTCGCCCCAGACGAAACTGTCACGCGTGGCGGCGTTGCAGGCTGCTGGACGTGTCGTGTGCATGGTGGGGGATGGTATTAATGATGCGCCGGTACTGGCGCACGCCCAGGTATCCGTGGCCATGGGGGAGGGAACCGAGCTTGCTCGCACGCAAGCAGACTGTGTGTTGTTGGGACAGCAACTGCAGGTTCTTCCCGCAGCCATACGACTATCACGATCGGCACGTAAGACGATTCGCGAGAATCTCTGGTGGGCGATTGCGTATAACGCCATCGCGCTGCCTGTGGCCATGTGCGGTTTTCTAACCCCTTGGCTGGCTGGTATTGGTATGTCTTTCAGTTCGCTCTGGGTTGTTTTAAACTCATTGCGACTTCAGCGGGTAAGAATTCGCGATTAAGCACTGATTGGGGGAGAATAGAACGCTATGGAATCCCTTTATCTGCTTATTCCCGTATCGGTCGTTTTGGTTTTTGTGATTGCCGGACTGTTCTGGTGGTCTGTGCGGTCTGGCCAGTTTGACGATCTTGAAGGGCCGGCCCACCGAATTATCATGGATCGCGACTCTCGTCAGGTGTCTGAAAGCAAAGACAAAACACCTCAGAATCAGTCAATGCCTGATTAACGATCGCGTTGCACTGCAGCAAAATTTGATTTACATCAAAGAAGTGTGAAAAAAGTGCTTGGCGGGCTTAATTTGGGCTGCTCAACTCTTGTATTAGACATTTAATCCAAAGGATACTGCGAACTGCAGGGTTGTTCGGGCAGTTTTGCCCAGACCTTGCTTCTCTGTTGGGGTTGGGGTGCATTGTTTAGGCAGTGCACCTTTTTTTTGCCCAAAAGGTACTGGATCTGGGAATCCTCAAGAATTTGATCTGGATCAATAAACTGTTATTAAGTTAGAATTAAGCCTTTGTTAAGGTACGCTTTGCGTGCAAAATGACGGTGTTTGTTCAATTAAAGAGGTGCGTCCAATGTCTGTAATGTCGGATACGCAATCTGTATACAACTACAAGATTGTTC
>ERZ1034361.229-NODE-229-length-40467-cov-6.265041_pt1 | contig 40467 bp, 50 predicted proteins | sample MGYA00520617_ERZ1034361 | MGnify/ENA primary metagenome ERZ1034361 (study PRJEB33736, sample SAMEA104284507) | Azolla filiculoides | biome: Urban; feature: Water surface; material: Ditch water | place: Netherlands | collected 2015-10-28 | depth 0-0.1 m ...
ACTTTATTGGGTGTGATTTGGTTGCGTGTGATGATTGCTCGCGGCCAGCTGCGTGTATGGCATGTTTGGCTTAATGGGTTTTTATACTTAGTTTATTTGAGTATCGTATTACGTTAGATTGAACTAAGGCTTTGATATTCTGCTGTGAGCCAAACAGCAATAATGTTTGCCTTTAACTAAAAAGCTGTCGCTGATTGGATGATGTACCCCACATTCAGCGCAGCGCACCATATCCTCTAGCCCTGTATTTTTTGAGTTTGGTTTGTCTAGGTTTGTACGATAACTTTTAAGGATTCTAAGTATCATCCAAACGGCAAGTGCAAGAAGTAGAATTTTTATCATGGCTTATTCTTAAGCAAAATAGATGTTCATTATAGCGATTGATTCTATCTGGGTTAATTGTCTTTGTTTCATTAAAAATAGATGGGCGCGCCAACAATGGCAACTCGACAAGAATTATCGGATTTTCTAGCTGATGTTGAACGACGTGCTTTTAAGCAAACAACTTACGCTGTGCGAGATGATCATGCTGCTTTGGATATCGTCCAAGATGCAATGCTAAAGCTCGCTGAGAAGTACGGTAATAAGCCTGTTGATGAGTTCCCGATGTTATTTCAGCGTATTTTGCAAAATACCACGAGAGATTATTGGCGCAGACAAAAAGTACGTAATCTTTGGACGACTTTATTGTCTTCATTTAATGTGGTGGGTGATGATGGCGAAGAATCGGACCCTTTGGAAAGACTAACATCTAGTCATCACAACGCTAACGATGAACCTGAAGTTCAGTTGGATAGAAGCCAAACAATTGCTTTGATTGAAATGTCTTTACAAAAACTACCCTCACGTCAACGAGAAGCTTTTGTCATGCGTTATTGGGAAGATATGGATGTTGCCGAAACGGCGAAAGCAATGGGATGCTCTCAAGGCAGCGTGAAAACGCATTGCTCAAGAGCAGTTAAGGCGCTTGCGAAGACTTTGGCCGAGCATGGAATTACTAAAGACATTTTGAATGTGAAAGGAGGTTGAGATAAAGATGCGTGATGAACAAATAGCAAAAGAAATCATTCAATTATTAGATGAACATTCTGAACATTTGAATGCAACTGTACTTTCTAGATTGAATACTGCACGGCAACAAGCTTTAGCGGCGAGCCCTGACACTTACGATTCAAATCAACAAGGTGCCTTAAGATTATTTGGATCGTATTTCAATCAGCATCGCTTAATGATGGCAATGCTCATAGTGACTATGATATTGATGGCTAGCATTTTAATTCAGGGCTTTAATAGCGATTTAGGTGATGCAGATTTATTAGGTTCAGATTTGCCACCAGAGGCTTACATCGATGGAGATTTTGATTCGTGGCTTTCACAAGATCCGCAGTAATTTTTTTATTACTAGTGCTCACTATGTCTTTGGTGGGTGTTTCTCATGCTGAAGAGAGTGCTTCGCCCCCTTGGGCATCTTTGACTGAGTATGAACATAAAGTGCTTGCGCCTTTAGCTGATGAGTGGGATAGCATGCGTCCTTGGCAGCGTGAGCGTATGTTGGAAATTGCTAAAGATTACCCGAAAATGACACCTGAACGCCAAGAGCGAGTTCAAAAGCGTTTGTCTGATTGGACAAGAATGACACCTTTTGAGCGTGAAAACGCCAGAAAAAGATATCAGCAATTTAAATCTCTTCCGCCTGAAAAAAGAGAAGAGTTGCGTAGAAAATGGCATGAATTAAAAGCAGCTCCAGAAGATGCTAATTAACCCCGCCATCAATTTATTATGACTAATATTTCCCAGCCTAGATCCCCATCATTTTTTAAGCGTACAGCAGCCATCTTTTATGAGCTTCTGCTCTTAATGGCAGTATTCTCGATAGTCACTTTTCTGTTTATATTGATTTTTGGTAATGCTACAGAGGGTTTTAATCATTTCGCATTACAAGTGACTTTATGGTTGGTAGGAGGGATGTATTTTGTATTTTCGTGGATAAAAACAGGTCAGACTCTAGCAATGAAAACTTGGTGTATTAAGCTCGAATCTATGAATGGTGAATTGTTGAGCTTGAATCGAGCCATACTAAGATATGTGTTGGCAACTGCAGGCGTGATGTTTTTTGGTGCGGGTTTTCTTTGGGCACTATTTGATCGTGAAGGCTTGTATTTGCATGACCGTTTGATAGGGTCGCGATTGCGTCTTATCGCTAAGCATTAGTTTTATTGTGACTCAACCCATACTAGCATGCAGACGCCTCCAATTAAGAATAGGAAAGTCGGCATTATCGCGCTGGTGAATGCTGACCAGTCATTGAGTAGGCCTAAGTGAATAAATACTCTATTCATGACTTGGTAAAGTATACCAAGGATAATCCCAGCAAAAATTTTGGTTCCTATACCCCCCGCTCGTTGTTGTAAAAATCCAAACGGAAGGGCAATTAATACCATAACTGCGCAAGCAATTGGGTAGATAATTTTTGCCCATAAAGCGATTTCATAGCGTGAGGTTTTTTGTTTATTTTTAGTAAGATGACCAATGTAGGAATATAAATTCCACGCAGACATTTTTTCCGGCACGACTAATAAAACGTTGAGTAATTCAGGACGTATCAATGACTGCCAATTGGTATTTGCAAAGGTTCTAGATTTTACTTGAGTGCCGGATAAGTCTGTTTGGATGACGTTTTTTAGGTCCCAGTTTTCACCGTTAAATTTACCGCTTTTGGCGTTATTAATCGAATTTAACTCGAATTTTTCATTGAATTTATAAATATGAATATTCACAAGCTCTGCGTCAGGTAATACTTCTTCTACGTTAACAAAACTATTGCCGTCTTTAACCCAAAAGCCTGATCTGAAGTCTTGTGCAACGACAGAGTCGGTAGCTTTAATCCGCATTCGTTGCGCAATTTTTTCACTGTAAGGAGTTACTAGCTCACCTACAATGAAAGTAATTAAAGCGAATATCAAACCTACTTTAATAAGTGATGCGCCTATTTTTAGAATTGACATCCCACTAACGCGCATAATAATTAATTCAGAGTTTCTTGACATGTTACCAAGTGCATACATGGTGCCAATAAGTACGGCAACTGGAACAACTTCATATATATGTCCAGGTGAGCTTAGTAAGACGAAAATAATAATTTTTCCTATGCCGTAACTGCCTTTACCTATACTGTCTAATTCTTGAAGCAAATCAAAGAAAGAGAACATGGCAAGTAAACCAGCCATTACTAGCAAGATGCTATTGGTTGTTTCTTTTGTGAGATAGCGATTGATAATTTTCATCGTGAAGTAAATCTCGGTAGCATTGGTAATTGCTTTGCTCTTCTATAAAGCATGTAAAGTGCAATGGCTAAAAAGAATAAATGAACAGGCCATAAGCCAACCAGAAAGTGTACTTTTTGTTGACTAAGCCAAGCCTGCATAATACTTAGTAAATTGTTGTAGATAATAAAAATCATAATAGCCATCATCAAGTTGCCAGACCTTCCTGAGCGTGGGTCGACGAAACTCAATGGAATTGCCATAAGAACCAGAATAAGTGCGGAAATTGGCATTGCCAGTCTTGATTGTAATTCTGCATTATTTTGTGCTGTACGTTCAGACCATAGCTTCGCACTTGATAAACCTTCGGTTCGCATTGGTGGAGTTTCAACTTCTGGTGTTTCCATGCGGATGGCATATTTCTCAAAAGTGGTTGATGTAAATTCCGCAGATTCAGGTTTGCCCTCGTAGCGCCTGCCTTTTTCCATAACTAAAAATTGATCGTTGTTAGTATGTTTTTCACGATGGCCGCTTGCAGCAACAATAATTCCTAGTTTCTGGTGTTGTACGGTTTGTACAAAAATATTTTTAACTACTTCACCTAATTGATCGAAGCTTTCAATAAAGTAAACGCGATCAGCTTTTTTGGATTCTTTAAAAATACCTGGAGTAATTGTGGCGAGCTCATCTTGGCTTTGCAATTGCGCTTTAAAGTCCTCGCTCTTTGCAACTGCCCAAGGCGTGACAAAAAGACTTAGTAATGAAATGACAACAATAATTGGTGCCGCAAAAGTCATGATAGGACGTACCCATTTAGATAGACCTAAGCCAGAACTAAACCAAATCACCATTTCGCTGTCACGGTATAGACGTGATAAAGTCATTAATACAGCAAGAAACAGAGTCAGTGATAACAGCATAGGAATGAAACGAATCATGCTGAAACTTAAGAGAGTGTTGATGGCGCTGCTGGCCAAGCTACCGCTGGCAGCAACACCTATGTAATAAGTCACTCGCTGAGCAATCACAATGCCAAATAGCACGACAAATGTAGCGATTGCTGTTTGTACAAGTTCTTGTAATAGTGATCGTTTAAAAATCATAAAAAATAAAAATTCTTACGTTGTCCGTCATTTTTTTGAGTACATGATTCATGTAAATTTTGAATTCAAATTAAAAGGCAGGATAATTCAACGATATTTAGCAAAAAGGATAGAGGCATGGAATTTAGCATAAAAAGTGGCAAAGCGGAAAAACAAGCCTGTGATTGTGTCATTGTTGGGATTTACGAGTCAGGAAAATTAAGCCCCGCGGCTACATCGATTGATCAAGCTTCTAACGGTTTTATTGCCAATGTTTTAAAGCATGGAGATATGGACGGTAAGCTAGCTAGCACTTTATTACTTCACCGTGTTCCTGGTATTCAAAGTCATCGTGTATTGTTGGTTGGTTTGGGTAAGAGTGGGGAAGCAAAGACATCTTGTTATCCTAAGGCAGTCTCAGCTTCAATTAAGGCTTTAGCAAAAACAGGAACAAAACATGTTGCTAGTTATTTGTTAGAGATGGACTTGCCTAAAGAATGTGTAACATGGAAAACAGCTCAGTTTGTTGAAGCCGCGCAAGATAGTCTTTACCACTTTGGTGTAATGAAAGGCCAAGCTACTCAGAAAGATCAATCCAAAAAAGAAAAAATCGTTGGAATTGATATTTACGTGAGTGATGTTTCTGCAGCAGATGCTGCGGAAACTGGTTTGCAACAGGGTCTCGCTTTATCTTCTGGCGTTAGTTTGGCGAAAGATTTAGGCAATTTACCACCTAACGTCTGTACGCCTACTTATCTTGCTGATCAAGCATTAGCTATGGTGAAAACACATGGCCTTACAGTGCAAATTCTTGAACGCGAAGAAATGCAGAAATTGGGCATGGGTTCATTTTTAGGCGTTGCACAAGGTAGTGTTCAGCCACCTAAATTAATTGTTTTGCAACATCTTAAAGGTAAAAAAACAGATAAGCCTGTTGTTCTAGTTGGTAAAGGGATTACTTTTGACACGGGTGGTATTTCCATTAAGCCCGGAGCTGAAATGGACGAGATGAAGTATGACATGTGTGGAGCAGCAAGTGTGCTCGGTACTTTTAAAGCAATCGCTGAAATGGATTTGCCTTTGAATGTCGTTGGTATTATTCCAGCATGTGAGAACATGCCGGACGGCAATGCGATTCGACCAGGTGATGTTTTAACGAGTATGTCAGGACAAACAATTGAAGTTTTAAATACCGATGCTGAAGGTCGTTTGATTTTGTGTGATGCACTTACATACGCGGAGAAGTTTGAGCCTGCCTTGGTCATCGATATTGCGACTTTAACCGGTGCTTGTGTCATTGCTCTGGGACATCATGCGAGTGGTTTGTTTAGTAATCAAGATACGCTAGCTCATGAATTAATTTCTGCAGGTGAGCAAGCTTTAGACCGTGCATGGCATATGCCTTTATGGGAAGATTACCAGCCGCAATTAGATAGTAACTTTGCTGATATGGCGAACATTGGTGGACGTGCTGGCGGTAGTATTACAGCGGCTTGTTTCTTGTCACGTTTTACTAAAAAATACCATTGGGCTCATCTTGATATTGCAGGTACTGCTTGGAAGTCAGGAAAAGAAAAAGGCTCTACTGGTCGACCAGTTCCTTTATTAACTGGATTTTTGAAAAATCGCGCAGATAAGCTTAACAACTAATGACGCGAGTTGAGTTCTTTTTTAATGTTAGAGATAAGCAACAGAAAATTGCAGATTTGAGTGAGAAGTTTCTCTCAAAAGGTCTTAAATTGATGGTGTTTGTATCTAATGCTGAGGTGGTTGCTGCTACTCAAAATTATCTGTGGCAGCAACCGACTAGTTTTTTACCTAGCTTAAGCTTGAGCGATGAATTGGCCAACGTAACCCCCATTATTGTTGATTATCAGCGAGATCATTTAGTGCACGATGAGGTGCTTATTAATTTTCAGCATCCCCATCCACCTTTTTTTAGTCGCTTTAAGCGTTTGGTGGAAATTGTTGGTATCGATGAAGCGGATAAAGACCAAGCGAGGATGCGCTATAAGTTTTATCGTGATCGAGGTTATCAGATCACAGTTGTTGATGATAGCAAAGCTGGAGTTAGTCAGTAGCTAGCATTTTTTGGTACTCATCAGCATTTAACAATTTTTCAAGCTCATTCGGATTGTTTGACTTGAATTTAAAAATCCAAGTTTGATAAGGCTTGTCATTAATCTGTTCCGGATTACTTTGTAAAGATTCATTCACTTCTGTGACGATTCCATTCATTGGTGCATGCAAATCAGAACCGGTTTTTACTGACTCTACTAACCCACAACTTTCATCTGCTGTTAATTGACTTCCAATAGCAGGAGACTCGACAAATACGATGTCTCCAAGTAAGTCTTGCGCATAATCAGTAATGCCAGCAAAAAACTCATTGTTTTCAGCCTCTCGCACCCATAGATGTTGTTTGGAATAAAAAAGTGAATTGTCTGTTTTCATTGTGATTGCATTTTGTTTGAGTGATTATATTTTCTCATAAAAGAAGGGTATTTTCTAATTAAGCTAGTTACATTAATGTGGGCTTAATATATTTAATCTTTTAGCTTATAAAGATATTCTATCTTAATGACAGATAGTGACTATTTGTTTAAAATTGTTAAAAAATTTACAAGTGTATTTACCCATGTTTAAAAAAACTTTCTTGTTCTGCCTTTCGCTCAGTCTTATTTTGCCGTTTGCTGGTGCCGAAGCTGCTCAAAAGAAAACGCATCGCGTAGATGCTAAGCATGAGCATGTAAAAAAACACGTTGTTGTTAGTGCTCGACACCAACATAAATTACAAAAAGCATCTAATTCTCCAGATCCATTTAAAGAAAGCTACACTAGCGCAGGCGAACCTAAACTAGCTTCTGCTAAAGCGCTTGTGATGGACCAGGCGACAGGAGAGATTCTGTATGGAAAAAATATAGATAAACCTACGCCTATCGCTTCTGTAACTAAATTAATGACAGCAATGGTCATGTTGGATGCTCATCTGCCTATGGATGAAACATTGTCAGTGACAGAAGCTGACGTCGATAAGCTTAAAGGGTCTAGTTCTAAATTGCCCGTAGGCTCTGAATTAACTCGTCAAGAGTTGTTACACATGGCGCTGATGTCTTCAGAAAATAGAGCTGCTTCTGCTTTAGGTCGTAATTATCCAGGTGGAGAGGCTGCATTTATTGCTGCAATGAATGCTAAGGCAAATGCCTTGGGTATGCATGATTCACATTTTGTAGATCCAACGGGATTAAATAGTAATAACGTATCTACAGCCATTGATTTAGCTAAAATGGTTCGTGCTGCTTATAACTACCCTCAAATTCGTCAAGTTAGTACTTCCCCATCACAAGAATTTAATTTAAATAGTTATCGCCACCCTGTGAATTTTTCTAATACTAATTTATTGGTTCGTAATAGTAATAGTAAATGGGTGATTGGTTTATCTAAGACTGGCTATATTAGTGAAGCTGGACGTTGTTTGGTAATGCAGGCTGAGATTTCAGGTAAAGGCGTGGTTTTAGTTTTCTTAGATTCTATGGGGAAGCTATCTAGAATTGGTGATGCCGAGCGTATTAGAAAATGGATTGAACATAACGGCTCTGGACGTATAGGATAAAACTAAATTCAGAAAATAAAAAAGCGGCTTAAAAGCCGCTTTTTTATTTTCTGAATTTTTAACTATTTGGTTGTCTTTTTGGCTGCTGACTTTGTTGGTTTTTTAGCCATTGTTTTTTTAACGGTAGCTTTTTTCGCAGCCGCTTTCTTTGGCGCAGCTTTTTTCGCTATGGTTTTTTTCTTAGCAGGTACTTCTTTTGCAGCTTTCTCAGCGAGTAATTCCAAAGCTTCTTCCAATGTTAAAGATTCTGGATCTTGGCTTTTGGCAATGGTCGCACGAATTTTCCCGTGTTGAACATAGGGGCCGTAACGGCCTGAATAAATTGCAATTTGGCCATCCTCTGTTGGGTGGTTACCTAGTTCTTTAATAGGTGCTGGGCCGCTATTTGCTTGCGCTAATAACTCAACTGCACGTGTTAAATCTATGTCAAACACACTATCAGTCCGAGGGATGGATTTGAATTTCGCATCATGATTGACGTAAGGTCCAAATCGACCGATGTTTGCAATCACTTTTTTGTTTGTTTCCGGGTGTAGGCCAAGGTCGCGAGGTAAAGCAATGAGCTGTAACGCAACATCAATATCTACGCTAGAGACAGGAATGTCTTTCGGTATGCTCACACGTTTTGGTTTTTTCTTAGCGTCAGCCTCAGGTAGACCAAGCTGTAAATATGGGCCATACGGGCCATTAAGCAATAAAATATCTTTGCCGGTATTGGTATCAACGCCAATGGTTACTGGTTCACTAGCATTAGCTTCGCCCGCCATGTTGCGTTTGTAATCGCACTTGGGCGTGTCGTTATAGCCGGTGCAACCAATAAAACTTCCATAGCGGCTTAATTGTTTTGAAAGCGGTTTGCCGCATTTTGGGCAGGCTTCATCAAGCAATTCTGTACCAGGACGCTCTACATCTTTTTTGTCGTCAATTTGCTTATGTAAGCCATCCCAGAATTCTTTAAGTAAAGGAATCCATTCCATATCACCATCAGCCACGCCATCTAGTTGATTTTCTAAATTGGCGGTGAAGTCATAATCAACATAACGTGTGAAATGATCTGTTAGAAATTTGTTTACAACGCGTCCCACATCAGTTGGTGTGAATCTTTTTTTGTCTAGTAATACGTACTCTCGATCTTGCAATGTTGAGATGATACTTGCGTAGGTTGAAGGACGTCCAATACCATATTCCTCGAGTACTTTAACCAAACTTGCCTCGCCATAACGTGGTGGCGGTTCAGTAAAGTGTTGGTCGCCATATATTTTATTAATGTCTAATACTTCACCAGTTTCTAGTGCTGGTAATTTAGTTTCATTTTCTTCTTCGGCATCGTCAACACCTTCCATATACACAGCGATAAATCCTGGGAATACAAGTGTTTGTCCAGTGGCTCGGAATAGATTCGCATCGCTACCAATGGCTAAATCTACGCTTACTGCATCAAATTTAGCTGGTGCCATTTGGCACGCTACAGCACGTTTCCAGATGATTTCATATAGCTTGAATTGCTCAGGCGTTAAGAATTGCTCAACGTTGGCTGGGGTGCGTGAAATATCTGTTGGTCGTATTGCTTCATGCGCTTCTTGCGCATTTTTGGATTTGGTTTTGTAAGCAATCGGTAGTTTTGGCAAATAGTCAGCTGAGAAATTATCTTTAATATAACCACGAATTTGTGCAATTGCTTCTGCGGCAAGACTAAATGAATCTGTACGCATATACGTAATTAAACCGACAGCACCACCACCAATATCAATACCTTCATATAATTGTTGAGCAATACGCATCGCTCGGCTGGTAGTGAATCCTAACTTACGTACAGCTTCTTGTTGTAATGTTGAGGTGGTGAACGGTGCTGCTGGACTGCGGCTTCGCTGTTTCTTTTCTACACGGCTAACAGTTGTTTTGCCAGCACTTGTTAGTAGCAGGCGACCAACAATGTCGGCCTGCTGTTCTTGATTAATGACTGTGAATTGTTCAACTTTTTTACCATCAAGTTGAATTAATTTTGCATCGAAATTGTGCTGATGTTTGCGCGAGTCTAAATGAATAGTCCAATACTCTTGGCTTTTAAAAGCTTCAATCTCGAGTTCACGTTCAACAATCAATCTTAATGCTGGGCTTTGAACTCGACCAGCTGAAAGACCGCGACGAATTTTTTTCCAAAGTAATGGGGATAAATTGAATCCAACCAAGTAATCTAGTGCGCGTCTTGCTTGTTGTGCATTAACGAGCGGCATCAAAATGTCACGTGGCTCGTCTATTGCATGCTGTACGGCGCTTTTTGTAATTTCATGAAAAACTACACGCTTCATGATTTTGTTTTTAACAAGATTCTTCTCTTTGAGAATCTCTGCAATATGCCAAGAGATTGCTTCCCCTTCACGATCCGGATCGGTTGCGAGATAGATTGCATCAGCATTTTTCACAGCTTTTGTAATGGCATCTACGTGCTTAGAGTTTCGATCGATAATTTCATATTTCATTGCAAAATCATCTTCAGTATCAACTGCGCCAGATTTTGGGATGAGATCTCGCACATGGCCATAAGAGGCCAGTACTTTGAAATCTTTTCCTAGATATTTTTCTAGGGTTTTAGCTTTTGAAGGTGATTCAACAATCAACAGTTTAGACATGTGAGCTTTATGAAAATGAGGCTGAGTGGGGGTGATGATAAGAGTAAAACCTTGTCGAGACAAGGACAGTCGCGCAAGTTCTTAAAGAAAATTTTAAAAATCAGATTAAATTTCTGAAAAACAGTGCTAAATATTCCGAATGAACTCTATGCGTGTGCCTTCATTGTTGGCAAGAGTTAATGCGCCGTCCGCCTTTTCTTTTTCAGCAATATCGCCGAATAATGGGTCTTCATCATCTGGCTTTGCTTGGCTTAGATTTTTGAAGTCATAAAGTGAGGTGTCACCTAAATGCGAGGGCTCAACATTGGTAATAGCGCGAAAGATGTTGTTAATACGTCCAGGCTGTTCTAATTCCCATGCATTAAGCATATCTTTTACTTTTTGGCGTTGTAGGTTTTCTTGAGAGCCACAAAGGTCACAAGGAATGATAGGGAATCCCATTTGGCGTGCATACGCCGCGATATCTTTTTCAGAGCAATAAGCAAGAGGGCGGATCACAATATTTTGTTTATCATTGGTCGCTAGCTTCGGAGGCATTGCTTTCATTTTCGCGCCAAAGAATAAATTTAAGAATAAAGTTTCAACAATATCATCGCGATGGTGTCCAAGAGCGATCTTGTTGGCGCCTAATTCTTTTGCTGTTCGATAAATGACACCGCGACGCAAGCGTGAGCATAGTGAACAGGTTGTTTTACCCTCGGGAATTTTTTCTTTAACGATGGAATAAGTGTCAGCCTCGACGATTTTATATTCCACGCCCAATTTCTTTAAATATGCAGGAAGTACTTCTGCTGGGAACCCTGGTTGTTTTTGATCTAGATTCATTGCAATGAGTTTGAAATCTATAGGCGCTCGTTCTTGTAAGGCCAAAAGAATCATTAGCATTGCGTGAGAGTCCTTACCACCACTCATGCAGACTAATACGGTATCCCCATCCTCTATCATATTGTAATCACCGATAGCTTTACCTGTGGCGCTAATTAAACTATTGCGAAGGCGTATGAAGGTGTTAGATGCGTTGTCTGGTAAGTGTTTAATCATGGTATTTATTCGATGGTTTTATAAATTCAAGGATCTACCACCATCAACAGCAATGACTTGGCCAGTGATGAATGGAGCATCTTGAATTAAGAATTTTACAGCTTTAGCGACATCGTTAGGTTCGCCGATACGTTTGAGCAAAGTTTGTGAGATCACGCGTTGGCGATAAACCTCATTGAACTGAGGATTGTCTTCAGGCCACATGACTGGGCCTGGAGCAACTGCATTAACACGAACATCAGGTGACAATTCATGCGCTAAGGATTTGGTGAGTGTTACTAGCCCAGCTTTGGCAACGCTATAAACGACATAGCCTTTCTTGGGCCGCTCTACATGCATGTCAGTAATATTAACGATGCAACCATGATTTTTTCGTAATTCTGGCGCTGCTGCCTGAGATAAAAACATGGGGGCTTTTAAGTTTGACCCAACAAGGTCATTCCATTGTTCATCGTCGATTTCGCCAATTTCTGTTGGGTAATAACTTGATGCGTTATTAATCAGAACATCTAAATGACCGAATTGGTTAACGGTTTCTTTAACTAAACTTGGAAGTACAGCTAAATTTAGCAGGTCTCCATGAATGATTGCGACTGAGTTTGGGCGCTGCAAATTTAGTTCAGCTTGAAGTGCGCGTGCTTCGTTAATTGAGCTGCGGTAATGAATCATTAAATTTGCGCCGTGGGCGTGAAGAAGGCGGCAAATTGCAGCGCCGACGCGTTTTGCACCCCCAGTGATCAATACTGCTTTATTTTCAAGATCTGATTTCACGTTTTTTCCCTGACTTTTAGTCGCTGCAATTATAATCTAGTCTGACTATGAACATTTCATTACCTGCACCTGATTCTGACGCACTAGAGCACAGTGCTGCTTTAGTTTCATACATACAACATCAAATTAAAAAAGCTGGTGGCTGGATAGATTTTGCCCAATTTATGAATTCGGCACTTTATGCACCAAGCCTAGGTTATTACAGCAGCGGCGCCAAAAAGTTCGGACTGGCAGGTGATTTTGTGACGGCGCCTGAAATTTCGCCTATGTTTGGCCAGTGTTTTGCGAAACAAGTGCAGCAAATATTGTGTGCTGTTAGAGAGCAAAGTACTGATGCTGATGTTTTGGAATTGGGTGCTGGGACTGGTCGCTTAGCACACGATTTGTTATCAGAGTTGGATAGGTTGGATCAGTTGCCTGATCATTATTTTATTTTAGAAGTGAGCGCTCATTTACGAGATGAGCAGCACAGAAAATTGAAGTCAGAACTTCCAGAAGAAATAGCCAGCCGAATTTTTTGGCTTGATACTATGCCCGAATCATTCCGTGGGGTTGTCATCGCAAATGAAGTTTTAGATGCTTTGCCAGTTCATATCATTGAGCGAGTCGCATCATCAATCAATGAAGTTGGTGTGAGTTTGGAAAATGAGCGTTTTGTATGGAAATCGCAACGGCTCGAATCTAAAGATTTGTTAGATTTTGTAAATAAGCTTGAATTGAGTGAAGGCTACGTTACTGAAGTTTGCCCTGCTGCAACTGGATTGATTGCCACTCTTGCTAATTCCTTGCAGTTGGGCGCTTTAATCATGATTGACTATGGATTTTCTCGACATGAGTATTATCATTCTCAGCGTCGTCAAGGTACCCTGATGTGCCATTATCGTCATCATTCGCACAGTGATCCTTTTCTCTATCTCGGATTACAAGACATTACTGCGCATGTTGATTTCACAAGAATAGCAGAGGCTGGGGTTGCTTCAGGCTTGTCTTTTGTAGGTTACCTAAATCAAGCACAATTTTTAATAAACTGTGGAATTATGCACTTACTTGAATTGACGTCTAAGGACGATATGGTTGCTTATATTGCTCAAGCGGCAGCGGTGCAAAAACTATTATCACCAGCGGAAATGGGCGAGTTGTTTAAGGTCATTGCTTTTGAGAAAAATATTGATACTGATTTCATCGGTTTTTCTCAAGGCGATAAATCGCATACTTTATAGCATCAAGTATAATGCCGCCCATGAATACAAATATTATTGAATCTTCAGAAGATCTGACGCAGCGTCGCATACGCAGCTTTGTTTTGAGGCAAGGTCGTTTGACTAAAGGCCAGGAAAAGGCTTTAACTGAGAGTTGGCCTAAGTTTGGTATTGATTACGCGCCAGTGCAAATGGATTTATCACAAGTTTTTGGGCGTAAAGATAGTCCGAAAATTTTAGAAATTGGTTTTGGTATGGGTGAGACTACAGCCAAAATTGCACAAAGTATGCCTAATAGTGATTTCTTAGGCGTCGAGGTTCATACCCCTGGAGTTGGTGGTTTATTGAAGCTAGTCGAAGAGATGTCTCTCAGTAATGTGAGAATTATTCAGCATGATGTGGTGGATGTTTTGAATCATATGATTCCAGATTGCGCTTTGGACGGGATTCATATTTTTTTCCCTGATCCGTGGCATAAGAAGCGTCATCATAAACGCCGTTTAATTCAGGCGGAATTCGTGAAATTATTGTGTACCAAATTGAAATCGGGCGGCTATTTGCATGTTGCTACCGATTGGCAAGATTATGCTGAATGGGTTTTTGATATTTTGAAAGTTGAACCGCAGCTTGAGAATACAGCGGTTGATTACGCACCTAAGCCTGATTATAGGCCGCTAACTAAGTTTGAGAATCGTGGCATTAAATTAGGCCATGGAGTCTGGGACTTGATCTTCACCCGTAAGTAGCGGGCCATCTTTTAGCCAGCTGCCAATAATCTTTTCTGCTTCTTCCACTCCTTGTTTTTTAAGGCTTGAGAATAGTTGGATTGTGCAGTTTCCCCACAGGCTATTCAATTCCTTTTTGACGGCTAACAAAGTTTGGTTTGCGGCATTGCGTGATAGCTTGTCTGATTTGGTGAGTAATACATGAACAGGTCTGCCGCTTGGGCAAAACCAATCTAACATTTGTCTGTCCAACGGTGTCAGTGGGTGGCGACAGTCCATAACTAAAACTAAACCGTATAAAGTACTGCGATGGCTAAGGTAGTTTGATAGCGTTAATTGCCAATGTTCACGCAATGCTAAAGGTACTTTGGCATAACCGTAGCCAGGTAAATCCACTAAAAATCGATCATTCCCTAAGCTAAAAAAATTGATTAGCTGGGTGCGGCCAGGTTGTTTACTTACATAGGCTAAGCGATTGTGATTTGCTAACGTGTTGAGTGCGCTAGATTTTCCCGCGTTCGATCGGCCAGCAAAAGCAACTTCCACGCCTGCAGGCGGCGGCAAGTCACGTAAGTGATGTGCGGAGATGTGAAAAGTAGCATTTTGAAACAGTGGCATAAGCAAACCCTCTAAAGGCCGAAAATGCTACCACGTTTATGTAAATTTCGATAAAATGATTTGAATGATTTAGCTTGTATAAAAACAATAGTATTTATTTTTGAGGAATGCTGGATATGAAAATCCAAAATCTTTTGGTAATCGCTTTCGTCACTTTTGGCTTGGCTTCTGTTGCTCAAGCTGCAGGTAATGCTGCTGATGGCGAAAAAATCGTAACAGGTGTTTGCGCTGCTTGTCACGGCGTTGACGGTAACAGTTTGGTTTCTATGTATCCAAAATTAGCCGGACAGCATCCCGAGTACATTACTAAGCAATTAACTAACTTTAAAGTTGGCGATAGAAAAAATCCGATTATGGCTGGTATGGTTGCTAATTTATCGCCTGAAGATATGTCGAATTTGGGTGCTTATTTTGGGTCTCAAAAAGCTAAAGCTGGCGCTGCAAAAGTAAATGGTGCTGGATCTGTTGGTGAGAAAATTTACAAAGGAGGTATTGCCAATCTTGGTGTTCCGGCCTGTGCTTCTTGTCATGGTGCCAATGGTGCTGGTGTCCCAGCACAGTTTCCTCGTTTAGGCGGGCAGCATGCTGAATACACGATTACTCAAATGAAGGCATGGCGTTCTGGTGAGCGTGCCAATGACCCTGCAAAAATGATGCGTATGGTTGCTGCAAAATTATCTGATGCTGATATCGAAGCTGTTGCAGACTATATTCAAGGTTTGAAGTAATTGGTTTAATCTAATTATGATTAGAGTAATTTGAAGTTTAAAAATTAAGGGTGGCGGTGCCACCCTTAATTTTTTTGAAATTAAAGAGAATTTAAACTGTCAATAAAATTAAGTGCGTCATTATTTTAAAGTATCGAAAGTCGTCATGACCTTTTCAAAAAAGTTATTTGAATTACTAAGTTCTATGCGTTTTGCCGTAAGCGTTCTAACGATATTGGGTATTGCCTCAATTATTGGAACGGTGCTTAAGCAAAATGAGCCATACACCAATTACGTTATTCAATTTGGCCAGTTCTGGTTTGATTTCTTTGAATTAATTGGCTTATATGACATTTATCATAATCTTTGGTTTTTGATTATATTAATCTTTTTGGCTTGTTCGACAGGTTTATGTATATATCGTAATGCGCCTCTAATGCTTAAGGAATTGAAGGCTTTTCGTGAAAGTGCTTCGGAAAAGTCCCTGCGTAGTTTTAGTCATAAAATAGAAATAAAGTCTGCTTACGATAAAGAGGAGACCAAAGAACGATTGTTGGCGTTTTTAACTGCGCGAGGTTTCCGTTTTAAATTTAAAGCTCAAACAGATGGGTCTGAGCTAATCGCAGCCAAGGCGGGTAGTTATCAGCGTTTAGGTTATATTTTTACGCATGCGGCGATTCTAATTATTTGTATAGGCGGATTGATGGACGGTAACGTTCCGCTGAAGATTCAAGAGTTTTTGGGTCATAAACAAATTGAAACGCGTGATATTCCTGCAACTGAAGTACCGAAAATTAGTCGTCTTTCTGTGCGAAATCTTTCTTTTCGAGCCAACATGACTTTGGCTGAAGGAAGTAGCGCTAACGTTGCTTTTGAGCGTGTGCGTGATGGCTATATGGTGCAAGAATTACCTTTTACTATTGCGCTGGATGATTTCAGAATAGAGCATTATCCGACTGGTCAGCCTAAATCTTTTGAAAGTGATTTAGTGATTACTGATCCCGAACTCAAAGAGCCAATTAAGAAAACTATTAGTGTTAATCATCCATTAATTTATAAAGGCATTGCTATATATCAGTCTGATTTTCAGGATGGTGGGTCACGTCTTGATTTCAATGTTTGGGGCGTTTTAAGCGCGACTTCAAAGCCATTACCTTTAGTTGGACGAGTTTTCGGGAAATCGCCGTTAGGTGAAGGTGCTGATGCCTTGCAAGTTGAATTTAATGATTTCCGAAAATTTAATATTTTAAATTTATCCGCGGATGGTAAAGGTAAGCCACATAATGTCGGACCTAATGTTACATTCAAGGTACGTGATAGCGCAGGCCAAGCTAGAGAATATATAAACTACATGCAGCCATTGCAGTTGGATGGTAAATATTATTTTGTTTCAGGAATGCGTGAAACACCTCAAGAGGACTTCAAATATCTGCGTCTGCCAGCAGATGAAAATTTAACAATTGATGGATTCATGCAATTGCGCGCAGCGCTCTTTAATAAAGCTAATCATGCGGAAATTTCACATCGTTTTGCACTTGATGCCATTAAAGAAAATGATGCTCAAGGTAAAAGCCGGATTCAATTTGAGAAGAGTGTTCAGCAGTTGTTAGGCGCATTTTCTGAAGGAGGGTATGCTGAAATAGCAAAGCTAATTGAAGCTTCTGTGCCTGAGAAACAGCGAGATAAAGCTGCTCAAACTTACATAAAAATCATTAATGGTGCTGCTTATCAAGCTGATTTGTTAGTTCGTGAAAAAACTGGAGTGAAGGCAGGAAGTATTGAAGAGATTGTTCCTGGCTTTTTGCAAGATAGTTTGAATGCAATGAGTGATTTGTTCTTCTATGGCGAGCCTATTTACTTGCAAATGACAAATTATGAACAGCGTGAAGCCAGCGGTTTGCAGCTTACAAGATCGCCAGGAAAGAACTTAGTCTATCTTGGGTCTGTCCTACTAGTGTTGGGAATTTTTGCAATGATTTATATTCGCGAAAGAAGAATTTGGTTTTTAGTAAAGCCAAAAGCAGGAGCTGTTCTATTCGCGATGACGGCTAATCGTAAAAACAGAGATTTTGAAATTGAGTTTGAGCAATACTGTGATCAATTAAAGAAAACTTTAGTGAATTAATATTTGATATAGGGTAGGCCAATGACAAGTTCTAAACACGTAAGCAATGAGAATCATCAGTCTTTTTTACAAAGGCTAAATTGGGTTGATTGGCTATATGCGATAGTTTTGACCGTATCTGCGTTGTTTGCTTTTAAGCAATATGCTGAGTTCATGGATATTTATGAGATCAGCTTTTTATTTGGTGCGGTAATTTTATTTAGCGTCTTAGGTTGGTCTTGGAAGCCTGTCCGTTTGTTAGTGGTCTCAGTAGCCGCTGTCAGTGTTTTTTCGACCACTTTGTATCATGCTGATTTGGCTAGAATTGACCAGGTTTTTTTGCTTAAATTTTTAATATCTAGTCAGTCTGCGATTATGTGGATGAATGTTTTATTTTTCTTGGCGACTGCTATTTATTGGTTTGCGTTGGCTACCAGATCTGAATTCTCAGGGCGATTGGCGAGTGCTATTACATGGTCTGCAGTGTTAATGGGTTTTGTTGGTTTAATGGTGCGCTGGTATGAGTCTTATTTGATTGCACCTGATGTTGGCCATATTCCACTTAGTAATTTGTATGAGGTATTTATCGTATTCTGTTTAATTACAGCGCTTATGTATCTGTATTACGAACAACGTTATGCCACTAAGCAACTTGGTGGTTTTGTGTTGTTGATAGTTAGTTTTGGTGTTGGATTTATTCTTTGGTATACATTTGATCGTCATGCTAGTGGGATTCAACCTCTAGTTCCTGCTTTGCAGTCTTATTGGATGAAAATTCATGTGCCAGCTAACTTCGTTGGTTATGGTGCTTTTTCATTGGCAGCAATGGTTGCTAGCGCTTACCTGTTGGCAAGTAACGGCTTGTTAACTAGCCGATTACCAAGGCTGGATTTGTTAGATGACTTGATGTACAAGGCGATTTCGATTGGCTTTATATTTTTTACAATTGCGACTATCTTAGGTGCAATGTGGGCCGCTGAGGCATGGGGTAGCTATTGGTCTTGGGACGCAAAAGAAACATGGGCGCTGATTGTTTGGTTAAATTATGCAGCTTGGCTACATCTACGTCTAGTTAAGGGTTTGCGTGGATCCATGTTGGCATGGTGGGCATTGATTGGTTTGTTGGTAACCAGTTTTGCATTCCTAGGCGTGAACATGTTTCTTTCAGGATTGCATTCTTACGGTACTCTGTAGTCATGGTGATACGACTGTCGGTGAGGCTCAAGCAACCAAAACACTTGCTTTGCCGTCATTCGTGGCTGCATTCGAACTATTACTTCAACAACATCAGGCATTTACACTGTCTGCCAGTCATTTTAGATAAATCCGAAATGATGAGTTAAAAAAAGCCCGCAAAATTGCGGGCTTTTTTGTTTAACTATTATCAATAAGATCAAATTTGTTTTAAAATGCGTTAACAAATTTGACAGCATAAAATCATGTCCGACAACATCGTCGAAATTAACAATTTATCATTTGGCTATAAAGGGCGCTTGCTTCATAAGGGCATTAATATGTCCTTTCAAAGAGGTAAGGTTGTCGCCATTATGGGTGGAAGTGGAAGTGGTAAAACGACACTGCTCAGATTAATTGGTGGCCAGCTAAAACCTATAAAAGGTGAAGTTAAGGTTGATGGCGCGGTTGTGCATGAGCAAGGGCGTGAAGGGTTGTTTAACTTGCGTCGAAAAATGGGGATGCTATTTCAGTTTGGCGCCCTATTCACCGATTTGTCTGTTTATGAGAACGTTGCATTTCCTATTCGTGAGCATACTGACTTGCCTGAATCAATGATTCGTGACTTTGTGATGTTAAAGCTTAATGCAGTTGGTCTTCGCGGCGCACATAATTTGATGCCTACTGAATTGTCGGGCGGTATGGCACGTCGCGTTGCTCTTGCACGTGCGGTTGCCTTAGATCCTCAGATCATTATGTATGATGAGCCGTTCGCTGGTTTAGATCCTATTTCTATGGGTGTGGTTTGTAATCTAATTCGACGTCTTAATGATGCGCTAGGTGCAACTTCTATTGTGGTGACTCATGACGTGCACGAAACTTTCTCTTTCGTGGATTATGTTTACTTTGTGTCCCAGGGCGTTGTTGTTGCTGAAGGTACGCCAGATGAATTGCGTAAATCCGATATGCCTTTTGTGCACCAATTTGTTCATGGTGAAGCTGATGGCCCTGTTCCATTCCATTATCCAGCGGCTGATTACAAGCTCGAAATGTTAAGAGGTTAAGATGTTTTCAAGTTTGAAATCTACAATTGCTAAAATCGGCCATAACTTCATAGAGGGGATTTGGCACCTGGGCGCTGGTGGGAGATTATTTTTTTATATCCTAGTTTATCTAGGTGACTCTGTTAGACGTCCTAGCTTAATTGTTCGTGAAATTTACGCGACTGGTGTTTTATCGCTATTAATTATCTTAGTATCAGCGTTCTTTGTTGGCATGGTTCTAGGTTTGCAGGGCTACAATACTTTGCAGAAATACGGCTCCTCAGAGGCTATTGGTGTTTTGGTGGCCTTGTCTTTAGTGCGTGAATTGGGCCCGGTTGTTACTGCACTCTTATTTGCAGGTCGTGCAGGTACTGCGATTACTGCAGAAATTGGTTTAATGCGAGCTACTGAACAATTGTCTGCAATGGAGATGATGGCCGTTAGTCCAGTTGGTCGTGTGCTTGCGCCTCGCTTCTTGGCTGGGGTAATTTCAATGCCTATCTTGGCGGCTTTATTTTCCATGATTGGTGTTTTGGGTGGTTACTTTGTTGCCGTGCCATTAATTGGTGTTGATAGCGGTGCATTCTGGTCTCAAATGCAAGCGAGTGTGGACTTTAGAGAAGATATCGTTAATGGCGTTATCAAGAGCGTTGTGTTTGGTATTGTTTGCACCATGATTGCTTTGTTTGAGGGTTATGACGCGCCGCCGACTGCAGAGGGTGTTAGTCGTGCTACTACCCGTACGGTTGTTTATTCATCGCTCGCGGTTTTGGGATTGGATTTTATATTAACGGCATTTATGATTAAGGTTTAATCGTAAGTGTTTTTTAAACGATTGCTTAGAAGCATTTTGGGGATGTCATGGAACGTACAACAATAGATTTATGGGTTGGTTTTTTTGTTGCTTTGGGTGTAGCTGCTATATTGGGTTTAGCTTTAAAAGTGGGCAATTTAACTTCAAGCAATATTGGTGAAACCTATACTGTGACAGCGGGTTTTGAGAATATTGGCGGCTTGAAACCGCGTGCTCCGGTGAAAAGTGCAGGCGTGGTTATTGGCCGTGTTGATGGTATACGTTTTGACGCTAAAACTTATGAAGCGCAAGTTACCTTGAAATTGGATAAGCGCTATGCATTTCCGAAGGATACTTTTGCAAATATCTATACTGCTGGCCTTTTAGGTGAGCAGTATGTTGGCTTAGAGGCAGGTGGTGATGAAGTAAACTTACAAGAGGGTGACAAAATCACTCATACACAAGATGCGGTTGTACTAGAGAAAATGATCAGTCAGTTCCTTTATAACAAAGCTTCAGAAAATAAATCAGATAATAAAGCGGCAGAATAAAATGAAAAGATTAATGAATATTGTATTGGCTTTGTTTTTAGTGATGTTCTCAAGCATCTCATTTGCTAATGTGACAGCAGATGTTTTTGTGAAATCAATCGCTGATGACGTGATTACAATCTTGAAGAAAGATAAGGACATTCAAAGCGATCCTGAGAAGGTTTATGCCCTGGCAGAAGATAAGATTGTTCCTAATTTTAATTTTGATCGCGTTAGTCGTTTGGTATTGGGTAAAAATTATACTAAGGCTAGTAAAGAGCAACAGGAAGCCTTTCAGCGTGAGTTCCGTACATTATTGATTCATACTTATGCATCAGCTTTATCTAAATATCGCAATCAAACCATAGAGTACAAACCATTACGCGACATTTCCGACCCTAGTCAAGTTGTTGTTAAAACAGTTATTTTGCAACCAGGTGGCCAGCCTTTAGGTGTTGATTACAGCTTGGAATTGGTGGCAGATAATTGGAAGGTTTATGATATCGTCATTGAGGGCGTCAGTCTGGTGACTAATTATCGTGGCCAATTTAGCACCGAAATTCGTCAAGGTGGAATGGACGGTTTGATTCAGCGTATCAGCGAAAAAAACAAAAGCAATCACGTCGCAAAGAAATAGGCTGAATTTGCCAAGTAATCAATACAGGAATAGTTTTGGGACAAATTAATAAATTAGAAAAGGTTTGGAAGTTGAGTGGCGACATTAGTATGTCGGCCACACATGCTTTGCTTGCCGAAACAAAAATTTTTCCTAAGCAACTTAAGATGGACTTTTCTGGCGTAACAAATGTTGATACAGCTACGATTAGTTTGATTTTTGAGTGGTTAAGACAAGCGCAGAATCAAGGCAGTCAGCTAACCTTTACAAAATTGCCTGAGAACTTACATAGCTTGATCAACCTATATGGTGTGGTTGATCTTATTCCTCACACCTCTCGTTAATGTATTTAATCGGCTTGCAAAGCAAGTCTGAGGCTTTAACATGACCCCCGCAATTCAATTAACGCAAGTTCATAAGCATTTTGGTGCATTGCATGCATTAAAAGGCGTTGACCTGAACATTGAGCAGGGAGAGTTTTTTGCTTTACTGGGCCCTAACGGGGCTGGCAAATCTACACTTATCAATTTGTTGGCTGGTTTGTTGCGCCCAACAAGCGGTACTCTTTCTGTGATGGGCTTCGATGTTCTAAAAGATTATCGTCAAGCACGTCATGCACTTGGTGTTGTTCCTCAAGAGTTAGTGTTCGATCCATTTTTTAACTTGCGAGAAATGTTGCGCTTCCAGGCAGGTTATTTTGGTCGAGGTAATGAGAACGACACTTGGGTTGATGAAGTGATTGAATGTTTGGGCTTGACTGATAAAGCCCATACCAATATGCGTCGCTTATCTGGTGGGATGAAGCGTCGCGCTTTAATCGCTCAAGCGCTCGTTCACAAGCCGCCAGTCATCGTCTTGGATGAACCAACGGCAGGCGTGGATGTAGAGTTGCGCCACACGCTTTGGGAGTTTATTAAACGTCTCAATCGTGAAGGCCATACGATTATTCTCACTACACATTATTTGGAGGAAGCTGAAGAACTGTGTTCTCGGGTTGCTCTAATGAAGCAAGGTGAAGTCATTGCTTTGGATAGTACAAAAAACTTATTGGCGAGTATTCCAGGGAAAAATTTAAAACTTAAGTTGAGTGCGGCTGTTCCGCAGTCATTAATGGCAATGGTTCGCCATCAGGATGCCTTAGATTACATGCTTAATCTAAATGAAATCACTCAAATTGAATTCGTGTTGGCTGAATTGCGTAACGCAAACGTATCGGTATTGGATATGCAGTTAATTGAGCCTGACTTGGAAGATGTGTTTGTTGATTTGATTGGACGCTCATGAATTTAATTAGCCAACGGATGCGCGGTCCATGGACGCTATTTAAAAAAGAGCTTTTACGTTTCTGGCGCGTAGGTTTTCAAACAGTTGCTGCTCCAGTAATGACGGCACTTTTATATTTGTTGATTTTTTCACATGTGCTCGGCTCTCGTGTTGAAGTTTATCCTGGTGTGCCTTACACAGTATTTTTGATTCCAGGCCTTATTATGATGTCTGTATTGCAAAATGCTTTTGCAAACAGTTCGTCTAGCTTAATTCAGTCAAAAGTGATGGGTAATATCATTTTTGTATTGTTAACACCGCTTAGTTATATTGAATTTTTCTCAGCATTTTTAGCTGCATCTATCATTCGTGGCTTATGCGTGGGTTTCAGTATTTACTTGGTTTCTATGTGTTTTATTGATTTACCGTTGAATCATCCCTGGATAATTCTGGCATTTGCTGTTTTTGGTAGTGGAATGTTAGGCGCATTTGGGATTATTGCTGGCTTATGGGCTGAAAAATTTGATCAAATGGCCGCATTCCAAAACTTTGTCATCATGCCATTGTCTTTCTTGTCTGGAGTGTTTTACTCAATTCATTCCTTACCGCCACTATGGCAAACTGTTTCTCATTTCAATCCATTCTTTTATATGATTGATGGATTTAGATATGGTTTTTTTGGGATGAGTGATATTTCACCATGGTTTAGTTTAAGTGTTGTGATTGCTAGCTTTATTACCCTATCATTGGTAACTATTGGAATGTTAAGAGCTGGTTATAAATTGCGTGGTTAAGAAAGTTATTAAGAATTTATGTTAAGTGCAAATGAATTAAAGGCTTATATTACTAGTGGCTTAGCTTGTGAGCATATTGAAGTGCTCGGTAATGATGGGCAGCATTTTGAGGCTGTTGTTGTGAGCAGTGCATTTTTTGGTAAGAGTATGGTGCAACAGCATCAGCTAGTTTATCAGGCATTAGGCGATAGAATGCGCTCAGAAATCCATGCATTATCGATGCGGACGTTTACCCCTGAAGCTTGGGCGAATAGTGGAAAAAGAATTTAGATTAGGAGAAGAAATGGATACTCAGGAAAAAATCAGAAGTCAGGTAACAAGTAACCCAGTTGTGCTTTACATGAAAGGGAGTCCAAAGTTCCCGCAGTGTGGCTTCTCTGGCTTAGCGATACAAATTTTGCAGGCATGTGGCGTTAAAGATCTTGTAGCAATCGATGTTTTGGCTGATCCAGCGATTCGTGATGGAATTAAAGTGTATGCAAACTGGCCTACTATTCCACAGCTTTATATTAATGGTGAATTTATTGGCGGCTCAGACATTATGCGAAGTATGTATGAGCAGGGTGAATTACAAAAACTAATCGAAACGGCAAATTAATTGGATAAACTAGTCATTCAAGGTGGTGCTCGTCTGCACGGAGAGGTTACTATTTCAGGGGCTAAAAACGCAGCATTGCCTATTTTGTGCGCTGCTTTGTTGGCTGAAACCCCACTTAAATTGTCTAGTGTCCCTAAGTTAAAAGATGTGGGTACGACCATTAACTTACTCCAGCATATGGGCGTTGTTGTTACTCGTAATGCTGACAAGGTTGATTTGGATGCTTCCAATATCCAAATATTAGAAGCGCCTTATGAGATGGTAAAGACCATGCGTGCTTCCATTTTGGTATTAGGTCCTTTATTGGCTCGTTTTGGTAAAGCTCGGGTTTCATTGCCTGGCGGTTGCGCGATTGGATCTCGTCCTGTTGATTTACATATCAAAGGGCTGCAGGCGATGGGTGCCAATATTCATATTGAGCATGGTTATATTGAGGCGAGTGCTGAACATTTGCCTAATAAACGTTTGCAGGGTGCTCGTTACTATATGGATTTAGTCACAGTTACTGGTACAGAGAATCTTATGATGGCAGCAGCGTTAGCTCAGGGTACAACTGTGCTTGAGAATGCAGCTAAAGAACCAGAAGTGGTTGATATGGCAGACTGTCTAATTAAGATGGGTGCGAAGATTAAAGGTGCTGGTACCGATGTAATTACAATCGAGGGCGTTGAGAAACTCAATGGCGCTGAACATCAGGTAGTTTGTGATCGAATCGAAGCGGGAACCTATATGGTCGCTGCAGCAATGACTGGTGGTGAAGTTAAGTTGTTAAATGTTAGCGCTCACTTACTTGATGCGGTCATTGAAAAGTTGCGTGAAGCTGGTGCAACAGTGTTGTGTGATGCTAATACGATTACAGTAAAAAGCGATGGTAAACTTAAAGCCGTCAATATTCGTACGGCACCACACCCAGCTTTTCCAACAGATATGCAGGCACAGTTTATGGCACTTAATACCGTTGCTTCAGGTGTATCTAAAGTTACAGAAACAATTTTTGAAAATCGTTTTATGCATGTTCAAGAGATGCAGCGCTTAGGTGCTGACATTGATATTGACGGCAATACTGCGCTTGTAAAAGGTGTTACTGAACTTGAGGGTGCAACTGTCATGGCAACAGACTTAAGAGCCTCTGCTAGTTTGGTTCTGGCCGGTCTGGTGGCTAAAGGTCAGACTGTGATTGAGCGTATCTATCATTTAGATCGTGGATACGAAGATCTAGAAGAAAAGTTTAATGCTTTAGGTGCTAACGTTAAGCGCTTATCCTAACAATTAAGTAGATAATAATATGATTACGATTGCATTATCCAAAGGTCGAATTTTTGAAGAAACAACCCCTTTATTGGCGGCGGCTGGCATTCATGCGTTGGAAGATCCTGAGGCTTCACGTAAATTAATTTTGCCAACTAATCGTGAGGATGTCCGTCTGATTATTGTTCGTGCTTCAGATGTGCCTACTTACGTGCAGTACGGTGCGGCTGATTTGGGTATTGCTGGTAAAGATGTTCTGGATGAACATGGTGGTGAAGGTTTATATCAGCCAATTGATTTACAAATTGCGAAATGCAAAATGATGGTCGCCGTGCGTGAAGATTTTGATTACTTTGCATCTATTCGTAGTGGCGCTCGTCTTAAAGTAGTCACTAAATATGTAAAAACCGCCCGTGAGCATTTTGCAGCTAAAGGCATGCATGTGGATTTAATTAAGTTATATGGCTCTATGGAGCTAGGCCCTTTGGTGGGTTTGGCTGATGTGATTGTAGATTTGGTGAGCACAGGTGGAACCTTGCGAGCAAATCATTTGAAAGCGGTTGAAGAAGTTGGCGAGATTAGTTCTCGTTTAGTGGTGAATCAAGCTTCATTCAAATTAAATCGTGAAAAATTACAGCCAATGATGGATGCATTTGTTGGCGCCATTGGCAAAAAATAATGAGTATAGAAATGATCTTTGGATCAGAAAATAGATTAAAAGAGCTTGGATTTTAAAATATGAGTACAGAAATTAAAGTGAGACGTTTTTCAAGTCTAGATGCAGATTTTGATGCAAAGCTGAAGGCTTTGTTGGCTTTTGAAACTGCGCAAGACGACAGTATTGATGAAGTAGTAGCGAATATCCTTAAAGACGTTAAAAAACGTGGGGATGCTGCAGTTATAGAATATACCAATCGTTTCGACAGAATGTCTGCAGGCAGCTTGCCTGAATTGGAAATTAGTCAGGCTGAATTAAAAGCGGCATTAAATGGTCTGCCAGATGCTCAGCGAGCAGCACTACAAGCAGCAGCAGATCGTGTCCGCAGTTACCATGAAAAGCAATTAATGACTTCATGGCAATATACTGAAGATGACGGCACAATTTTAGGTCAGCAAGTGACTTCGTTAGATCGCGTTGGTCTCTATGTGCCTGGTGGTAAGGCTGCATATCCTTCGTCTGTATTGATGAACGCAATTCCTGCAAAAGTTGCGGGTGTGCAAGAGCTCATCATGGTAGTGCCTACGCCTGATGGTGAAAAAAATCAGCTAGTGTTGGCTGCCGCTGCAATTGCAGGTGTCGATCGTGTATTTTGCATTGGTGGGGCGCAAGCTGTTGGTGCTATGGCTTATGGTACTGAAACGGTTCCTCAAGTTGATAAGATTGTGGGACCTGGTAATGCTTATGTTGCTGCAGCGAAACGAAGAGTATTTGGTGTGGTTGGCATTGATATGGTTGCTGGCCCATCTGAGATTCTAGTTATCTGTGATGGTAAGACTAACCCTGACTGGGTTGCGATGGATTTGTTTAGTCAGGCCGAGCATGATGAATTAGCCCAGGCAATTTTATTGTGCCCTGATGCTGATTTTTTGAATAGGGTCAATGAGAGTATTCAGAAGCTAGTTTTAGAAATGCCGCGTGCGGAAATTATCAGAACCTCTTTGACTGATAGAGGCGCTTTGATTCAAGTTAAGAGCTTGGATGAAGCCGCTGAGATTAGTAACTATATTGCCCCTGAGCATTTAGAATTATCAATGGATGATCCATTAGCTTTCAGTCAAAAGATTAAACATGCAGGCGCTATTTTTATGGGGCGCGACACATGTGAGTCTCTTGGGGACTACTGTGCTGGACCTAATCACGTATTGCCGACATCACGTACAGCACGTTTTTCATCGCCATTGGGTGTTTATGACTTCCAAAAACGTTCAAGTCTAATTTTTGTATCGCAAGCGGGTGCTCAGACTTTGGGTAAAGTTGCCTCTACTTTGGCATACGGCGAAGGTTTGCAGGCGCATGCCCGCTCGGCGGAGTATAGACTTAAAAAATGAGTCAATACTGGAGTCATTTAATTCATGGCTTGACGCCCTATGTTCCTGGGGAGCAGCCTAAGATTAACAATCTTATTAAGCTGAATACCAATGAAAACCCTTACGGACCAAGTCCTAAGGTTTTAATTGCGCTTCAAAAAGAAGCATCTGAAAGCTTACGTTTATACCCAGACCCTAATTCTGACGTGTTGAGAAAAGCGATTGCCAGTTTTTATGACTTAGAAACTTCAAACGTTTTCGTTGGCAACGGATCGGATGAAGTATTGGCACACACTTTTAATGCCTTACTTAAGCATGACAAGCCTATTTTATTTCCTGATATTACCTATAGTTTTTATCCGGTTTATTGTGGTTTGTATGAGATCACGTTCGAAACTATTCCCTTGAATGATAGTTTTGAAATTCAAGTTGATGATTATTTAAAGCCTAACGGCGGTATTATTTTCCCTAATCCTAATGCGCCAACGGGACGTTCGTTAGCGTTGTCTGAAATAGAACGATTGCTTAAAACGAATACGAGTTCTGTTGTTGTCATTGATGAGGCTTATGTTGATTTTGGTACTGAATCATCTGTGGCATTGATTAAAAAATATCCACAACTATTAGTGACCCACACGCTATCTAAAGCAAGATCGCTTGCCGGATTGAGAGTCGGTTATGCTGTTGGTAACCCAGATTTGATTGAAGCACTTCATAGAGTCAAAGATAGTTTTAACTCCTACCCTTTGGATCGTTTTGCTCAAGCGGGAGCAATCGCCGCAATGGAAGATAAGGCTTATTTTGAAGAAACTTGTCACAAGGTGATTGCTACTAGAACGCACTTAGTTAAAGAATTGACTGATTTGGGTTTTGAGGTATTGCCATCGGGTGCAAATTTCATATTCGCAAAGCATACAAAAAAAGATGCTGAAGTGATTAGTGCTGGATTGAGAGATAAAAATATTATTGTGAGGCATTTTAAGAAGCCTGAACGTATTGCTCAATTTCTGAGAATTACAGTCGGAACCGATGCTGAATGTGCGGCTTTAGTGTCTGAATTAAAGCAACTTGTTTAAAGTGAAGAGTTAAAGAGTTTTGACCAAAAACAGAAATCGTTATATAAAGTCGTTTCGGTAAAAAAGTTCATTTTTGAACATGATTTCACCATATAGTTAATAAAAAATGTATCATAACGCGTGTATTTAAATCATAAACGTGTAATTTAGCGGAGGAAGTAACATGGCATTAACCCAGATGGCATTAGATTCATTAGATTTTGACGCAACAGTAGCGCTTGCTGCAAAAGTAGCACCGCATGTTGATATTCTTGAAATTGGTACACCATGCATTAAGCACAACGGTATCAAATTGCTTGAAACATTACGTAAAAAATTCCCAAAAAACAAAATCTTAGTTGATTTGAAAACAATGGATGCTGGTTTCTACGAAGCTGAGCCATTCTACAAAGCTGGTGCTGATATTTGTACGGTTTTGGGTACAGCTGATATCGGTACTATTAAAGGCGTAATTGACGCTGCTAATAAATATGGTAAAAAAGCTCAAGTTGACTTGATTAACGTTGCTAACAAAAAAGCACGTACACAAGAAGTTGCTAAATTAGGTGCACACATCATTGGCGTTCACACTGGTCTTGACCAACAAGCTGCTGGCCAAACACCATTCGTTGATTTAGCTATGGTTGCTGGTTTGAACTTAGGTTTAGACATTTCTGTAGCTGGTGGTGTTAAAGCTGCTACAACTGCACAAGTACGTGACGCTGGCGCGACAATCATTGTTGCTGGTGCTGCAATCTACGGCGCTGCTGATCCTGCTGCTTCTGCTGCAGAAATCACTGCAATCGCACATGGCGGCAAATCAAGCGGTGGCTTGTTCGGTTGGTTGAAAAGCTTGTTTAGCTAATATTTAGTTAATCAGGTAATAAAACACTGATAAACCGCTGCAGAACATTTTAAAAAGTTTTGCGGCGGTTTTTATTTGTAATATTTAGAAAGCACACATATTCTCATGCGTACTGCTGAAGTTAGTCGCAATACTCTTGAAACCAAAATTAAGGTTTCTATCAATCTTGATGGCACTGGCGTGTCAAAACTTTCCTCTGGCCTAGGGTTTCTTGATCACATGATTGATCAAATTGCTAGACATGGCATGATGGATATTAATGTCGAAGCAACAGGTGATTTGCATATTGATGCCCACCATACTGTTGAGGATATAGGTATTACATTAGGCCAAGCTTTTGCAAAGGCGATTGGTGATAAAAAAGGTGTCCGTCGCTACGGCCATGCATACGTGCCTTTAGATGAGGCATTGTCACGTGTTGTGTTGGATTTGTCAGGTCGTCCTGGTATGGAATTTGGCGTGGAATTTAAACGTGCCCAAATCGGTGAATTTGATGTGGATTTAATTCACGAGTTTTTCCAAGGGTTTGTTAATCACGCTTTGGTGACCTTACATATTGATAATTTGCGTGGCGAAAACGCGCATCATCAAGCAGAAACAATTTTTAAAGCTTTTGGTCGCGCTTTACGTATGGCGACAGAGCTTGATACTCGCATGGCAGGAATCATGCCTTCGACCAAAGGGTCTTTATAAGCTTAATTTGAATTTCTCATCCCTGGTATTGCTTGGATGAGAAATCGAACGGCATTGAATTCAGAAAAATATCATGATTGATATCGCAGTAGTTGATTATGGAATGGGTAATTTGCGCTCAGTTTCCAAAGCCTTGGAGCATGTGGCTCCGAATAAAAATGTGGTTGTGACAAGCCAGCCCGCAGATATTAAGCAAGCCTCCCGAGTTGTATTTCCTGGCCAAGGTGCAATGCCGGATTGTATGCGCGAGTTGGAATCAAGAGGTTTGCGTGATGCAATAGTTGATGCAGCTGCAACGAAGCCTTTTCTCGGCATTTGTATTGGCTTGCAGCTTTTGTTTGAGCATTCTGAAGAGGGTGATGCCGCTGGACTTGGTATTTTGAGCGGTAATGTGAGGCGCTTCTCTGCTAATGAAATGCACGATGAGACTGGTAATAAACTTAAAGTGCCTCATATGGGTTGGAATCAGGTTTACCAAACTCAAACTCATCCTATGTGGAATGATATTGCAGATGGCGAGCGCTTTTATTATGTGCATAGTTATTATGTACAGCCACAAGATGAGAATTTAATCGCTGGCGTTACCGAATATCCAAAGCGATTTACTGGTGCGATCGCACATCGAAATATTTTTGCTGTGCAATTTCATCCTGAAAAAAGTCAGCATGCAGGATTGCAGTTACTTGCTAATTTTGTTCAGTGGAATGGCCAGGCTTAAAGTTTATTTTTTTAATTTTATTAAAACATCCCTAAAAAATTATGTTAATTATCCCTGCTATTGATTTAAAAGACGGTCACTGTGTTCGATTGAAACAAGGATTGATGGAAGACGCTACGGTCTTTTCTGAAGATCCTGGTGCTATGGCAAGACATTGGGTCGATCAAGGTGGCAAACGTTTGCATCTTGTAGATCTGAATGGTGCTTTTGCGGGCAAGCCTGTAAATGAAGGCGCTATCAAAGCAATCGTTCAGGCTTGTGGCGGCGAAATTCCTATTCAATTGGGTGGGGGTATACGTGATTTAGAAACAATCGAACGATATCTTGATAACGGTATTGATTATGTGATTATTGGTACAGCTGCGGTAAAAAACCCTGGCTTTTTACATGAAGCTTGTGATGCGTTCCCTGGTCAAATTATGGTTGGTTTAGATGCTAAAGATGGCAAAGTAGCTGTTGATGGATGGTCTAAATTAACTGGTCATGACGTCATTGATTTGGCGAAAAAATTTGAAGATTATGGTGTAGAGGCAATCGTTTATACCGATATTGGCCGAGACGGTATGTTGAGCGGCGTTAATATTGAGGCGACTGTTGCTTTAGCTCAGGCCTTGCGCATTCCAGTCATCGCGAGTGGTGGAATTACTGATTTGGACGATGTCCGTAAGCTTTGTGCTGTTGAAAATGAAGGCATCATGGGCGCGATTACTGGTCGTGCCATTTATGAGGGCACGCTTAATTTTTCTGCTGCCCAAGCACTTGCTGATGAGTTGAATGGCTAATGCTAGCTAAGCGTATTATTCCCTGTTTAGACGTGACTGATGGTCGCGTTGTAAAGGGAGTTAATTTTTTAGAACTGCGAGATGCAGGAGACCCTGTTGAAATTGCACGTCGATATGATGAGCAAGGCGCGGATGAGTTAACTTTTCTGGATATTACGGCTAGCTCAGATAATCGCGGACTGATTTTGCACATTATCGAAGAAGTAGCTTCGCAAGTTTTTATTCCATTAACTGTGGGTGGTGGCGTACGTGAAGTTGAGGATGTAAGACGTTTGCTGAATGCAGGTGCTGATAAAGTCAGTATTAATACCTCAGCAGTCATTAACCCTCAGTTAGTTGCCGACGCATCTGATCGTTATGGGTCGCAATGTATTGTCGTGGCAATTGATGCCAAGCAGGTAGGCGTGGATGCCTCTGGCCAGCCAAGATGGGAAGTATTTACCCATGGCGGTCGCAAGGAAACTGGTATTGATGCAGTTGAGTGGGCTAGAAAAATGGTCTGCTTAGGTGCCGGAGAGTTGCTTGTGACCAGCATGGATAGAGACGGTACAAAGATTGGATTTAACTTAGGCCTTAATAAGGCGATTAGTGACGCCGTAGACGTGCCAATCATTGCTTCTGGTGGTGTAGGTAATTTACAGCATTTAGTTGATGGCGTAAAAATCGGTGGAGCTGATGCTGTGCTTGCGGCAAGTATTTTTCACTATGGTGAATATACTGTTCGTGAGGCTAAGGAATACATGCGTGATCATGGTATCGAGGTGCGCTTATGAGCTGGTTAGATAAAGTTAATTGGACTGATGGTTTGGTACCGGTGATTGCTCAAGAGCTAAGTACAGGCAAAGTATTAATGTTTGCATTCATGAATCGTGAAGCATTGGCGCTTACGGTTGAAACAGGTCACGCTGTTTATTGGTCACGATCACGTCAGAAGTTGTGGCACAAGGGTGAGGAATCTGGTCACGTACAGAAGGTGCATGAGATTAGGTTGGATTGCGATGAAGATGTGATTTTGATGACAGTTGAACAGATGGGTGGAATTGCCTGTCATACTGGACGTCACGATTGCTTTTTCCAGAAATTGGAAAATGGGGATTGGCAGATTGATAAGCCTGTGCTTAAAAATCCAGAGGATATTTATAAACATGAATGAAATACTTCAGAGGTTAACTGCATTATTAGAGGAGCGTAAAAACGCTGATCCTCAGACTTCTTATGTTGCGAAGTTGTATCACAAAGGCATGAATAGCATCCTCAAGAAAGTTGGTGAGGAAGCGGCTGAAACAATTATTGCTGCAAAAGATGGCAGTCAGGAAGATTTGATTTATGAGACCGCTGATTTATGGTTTCATACGATGGTCATGTTGGCAAAAGCCGGCCTTTCAGCTCAGGATGTATTGGAAGAATTGGCAAGGCGCGAAGGCTTGTCTGGTATTGAAGAAAAAGCATCACGTCCAAAAGACTGAGCCTAATTTAGGGAAATTAAATGAGCGCAGATTGTATTTTTTGCAAAATTGCTAAGGGTGAAATTCCTTCGAATAAAGTCTTTGAAGATGATCAATTCATTGTTTTTCATGATATCAAACCGATTGCGCCAGTCCATTTTTTAATTGTTCCAAAAGCGCATATCGAAAGTCTTTTAAGTACAGAGGTTACTCATCAAGATTTACTTGGGAAAGCTTTATTGATGGCGCCTAAATTAGCTTTGCAGCTTGGTCTAAAAGGGTTTAGAACGATGATTAATACTGGCCGTGAAGGTGGCCAAGAGGTGTTCCATTTGCATATACATGTTTTTGGTGGCAGTGCTGTTTTACCTAGAACTTAATTGGGAGGCTTTATGGGATTTAAAGAATTAATTGTTATTTTGGTAATTGCGCTTGTTGTATTTGGAACAAAAAGACTCAGAAATATTGGCGGTGACTTAGGTTCTGCAATTAAAAATTTTAAAGATGCGATGAATGGAAATCATTCAGTCGAGACGCTTGAGTCTGATTCGCAGCCTAAAACGATAGAAGTTAAAGCTGTAAAAAAAGCAGTTCGTAAGCCTAATACTAAACGATAATGTTTGATGTTGGATTCTCGGAGCTCGTTCTAATTGCTGTAGTGGCGTTGGTCGTCATAGGTCCTGAAAGACTGCCGAAAGTTGCTCGAACCCTTGGTGCTTTAGTTGGGCGCATGCGTAATTATGTTGCCACGGTTAAGGGTGAGGTTGAGCGAGAAATGCAGCTCGAGGATTTGAAAAGATTACAGCAAGAACTCCATACTCAACAAATTCATGCTTTAGAAATTCAACAGTCCGCTCTTCCAGTTCAAGCGAAGGCACATGAACAAGTTGCAAAAAAAGTGACGCGCTCTTCTAAAAGAACTAAGTCTATTTCATGAGCGTCACTGAAACCTTTATTGTTCATTTGTTAGAACTTCGTAGTCGATTGCTTAAGATCGTGATCGGATTGGTTGTTTCAATTCTTGCCTTCTTGCCTTTCTCAAATGAGTTATATACTTGGCTAGCACAGCCATTGCTGAACCAAATGCCAGTCGGCACGCATATGATTGCAACTGCAGTCACGACACCCTTCTTGGTGCCAATGAAAGTATCCACTTTAGTTGCTATCGTGGTTTCTCTACCTTATACCTTGTACCAAGTTTGGGCTTTCGTTGCTCCGGGGCTTTATGCTCATGAAAGAAGGTTTATTGGTCCCTTGGTCGTAGTAAGTACCTTGCTATTTTTAATGGGTATGGCATTTGCCTATTTCTTAGTGTTTCCAGTTTTGTTTGGGTTTATTGCGACATCGGCACCAATAGGCGTTTCTGTGATGACGGATATTGGGAGTTATCTCGATTTTGTAACCACAATGTTTGTTTCTTTTGGGTTAGCTTTTGAAGTGCCAATTGCAGTAGTAATTTTAGTGAAATTTAATCTTGTTAAAGTTGAAGCACTTAAAGAAGCTCGTCCTTATGTGATTGTTGGTGCCTTCATTGTAGGAGCAATTTTGACTCCTCCAGATGTGATCTCTCAAGTCATGCTTGCAGTGCCATTGTGTTTGCTTTATGAAGCTGGCGTATTGGCATCTAAATTTGTTCAGCCTAAGAATTAAAAGCGTTTAAATATTTTTTTGAGATATTTCTAATTGGGAGTCCATTCAATGGAATTGAGTCGGCTAGTAAGTTACATACAGGAAATTTTGCAGCCCGAGCGTTTTTCGGATTACTGCCCAAATGGTTTACAAATTCAAGGTTGCGCTGATGTCCTTAAAATTGTAAGCGGCGTGACTGCAAGTATGGATTTGCTGCAAGCAGCAGCAGATGCCGGAGCTGATGCAGTATTGGTACATCATGGGTTCTTTTGGAAAAATGAAGATCCCTGTATTGTTGGCATCAAGCAAAAGAGAATTAAATTTCTGCTGGATAACAACATCAGTTTGCTGGCTTATCATCTCCCCTTAGATGCCCATCCGAAATTGGGTAATAATGCACAGTTAGCCAATAGACTTGGTTTGAATTTAGAGGCTTGGACTGGCAATCAGAATATTTTAGCTTATGGTACTTTGTCGGAAGTCTGTCTGCTTGGGGAGTTTTCGCAATTTGTTGATTTGCAATTAAATAGAACCCCTATGGTGATTGGTTCTGATAGTAAGAAAATTAAACGAGTTGCTTGGTGTTCAGGTGGAGCCCAGTCTTATATGCAAGACGCGATTAATTTGGGCGTTGATTTATTTATTAGCGGTGAAATTTCCGAGCAAACATATCATCTTGCACAAGAGTCAGGCGTTGCGTATATGGCTGCTGGTCATCATGCAACCGAGCGCTATGGGGTTAATGCCTTAGGTGATCATCTCGCTTCCCACTTCTCAATTTCTCACGAGTTTATCGATATTCATAATCCTGTTTAGTTTGTGGATTGAGGTATTTAATTCTATTGCGCTTGATAAATAACGGATTCAAGGGTTTAAGTTTTTTGTCGGAAGTTGTAAAATAACAAGCTAAGTTTAATGCGTCAATGTGGTTGAGATTTAATTTAAGGACATGTGATGGCGAATCAGGAAGTAGATCAAAGTAAACGTAAGTTTCTAATTGCCGCAACTTCTGTTGCTGGTGGTGTTGCAGTTGCAGCAGTTGCAGTTCCTTTTGTAACAAGTATGTTGCCAAGTGAACGTGCAAAAGCTGCGGGCGCTCCAGTAGAAGCTGATATTAGTAAAATTGAACCTGGTTCGATGATTACTGTTGAATGGCGTGGTAAGCCAGTTTGGATTGTGAATCGCAATAAAGAAATGTTGGATACACTTTCTAAGCATGATGCTAGTCTTTCCGATCCAAAGCTTGAAGTTGTAAGTCAGCAGCCTGATTACTGTAACAACGCGGCGCGTGCTATTAAGCCAAATATTATGGTGTTGGTTGGTATCTGCACCCACTTAGGTTGCTCTCCTTCTCCAAAATTGCAAACGGGTGCCGATATGGGCGCTGAATGGCCGGGTGGTTTCTTCTGTCCATGTCACGGTTCTAAATTTGACTTGGCTGGCCGTGTTTTCAAGGGTTCGCCAGCACCTATTAACTTAGTGGTGCCACCACACAAATATCTCAGCGATTCTATTTTGCTAATCGGTGAAGACGGCAAAGGAGCTGCATAATGGCTAATAAGTTACAGACTATTGCTAGCAATCTGTTGGGTTGGGTAGATGAGCGCTTCCCTCTCACATCAAACGTTAAAGCCCACTTGACTGAATATTACGCGCCTAAGAATTTCAATTTTTGGTATTTCTTTGGATCTTTGGCTTTGCTGGTATTGGTGTTGCAGATTGTGACTGGTATCTTTTTAACCATGAACTATAAGCCTGAAGCTTCTATGGCTTTTGCTTCTGTTGAATACATTATGCGTGATGTGTCATGGGGTCGTTTAATTCGCTATATGCACTCCACTGGCGCTTCTATGTTCTTCGTTGTGGTTTATTTACATATGTTCCGTGGTTTGATTTACGGATCATATCGTGCACCACGTGAGTTGATTTGGCTTTTTGGCGTTGGCATTTTCCTTGTGTTAATGGGTGAGGCTTTCTTTGGTTATCTATTACCTTGGGGTCAGATGTCATTCTGGGGTGCTCAAGTGATTATTAACTTGTTCACATCTATTCCATTTATTGGCCCGGATGTTTCATTATGGTTGCGTGGTGATTACACCGTTTCAGATGCAACGCTTAATCGTTTCTTTGCGTTCCATGTAATCGCTTTGCCTTTAGTTTTACTTGGTTTGGTTGTTGCCCACTTAATTGCCTTACATGAAGTTGGCTCTAATAATCCAGACGGCATTGAGATTAAAAAGAAAAAAGATCCTAAAACTAAAATTCCTTTAGATGGTATTCCATTCCACCCTTACTACACGGTGAAGGATTTGGTTGGCGTTTCAGTATTCTTGATTGTGTTTACTGCGATTATTTTCTTTGCGCCAGAAATGGGCGGATATTTCTTGGAAGCGAATAACTTCATTCCTGCCGATCCATTAAAAACGCCAGCGCATATTGCTCCAGTTTGGTATTTCACACCTTACTATTCAATTTTGCGTGCTGTGCCGCCAATATTGAATTCGCAATTCCCTGGCGTTGCTGCGATGGGGCTTTCAGTGGTGATTTTTGCATTATTGCCTTGGTTGGATCGTAGTCCAGTTAAATCGATTCGTTACCGCGGCAATCTGTATAAGTCATGGTTAGCTGCTTTCGTGGTGAGTTTCTTGATTCTAGGATACTTAGGCACTGAGCCATCAAATGTTTGGGGTCAGTTCGATGCAGGCACAATTATTGTCGGCGGAGCAGATCGCGCGACTGTAGTGGCGCGTATATTCAGTTTGGTTTACTTCGCATTCTTTGTGTTGATGCCTTGGTACTCCAAGAAAGATAAAACTAAGAAAGTACCGGAAAGGGTGACAGCATAATGAAAAGCAAAATTTTATTTGTCCTAGCTTTCTTGTTGCCTATGGCAGCATTTGCCAATGAGCATGTAAAGCTAGACCATGCCCCAATCGATCCAAGCAATCAGGTTTCTTTGCAAAGGGGCGCAAAGACTTTTGTTAACTATTGCTTGAATTGTCATAGTGCCTCTTACATGCGGTATAACCGTTTGCAAGATATTGGTTTGACTGATACGCAAATCAAGGCGAATCTATTATTCGCTGGTGACAAAGTTGGCGACACGATGACTGTTGCTATGCCCAAAGCTGATGCTAAAGCTTGGTTCGGCGCAACGCCGCCAGATCTTTCTGTTGAAGCACGAGCACGAGGCGCTGATTGGTTATATAGTTATTTGCGTGGATTCTATCGTGATGACACTCGACCAACCGGCTGGAATAACACTGTCTATGACAAAGTTGCGATGCCACACGTTTTGTGGGAATTGCAAGGTCAGCAAGTACTTAAGGTAAACGAGGCAACCGAAGACCATGTTTTGGTATTAGATAAGCCAGGCACGATGTCTCCAGCAGAATACAATTTGATGGTGGCTGATTTGGTTAATTATTTGGTATTTATGGCTGAGCCTTTTAAAGAACGTGACAAACATCTTGGTTTGCTAGTATTAGCATTCTTGGGATTGTTGTTTGGTTTGACATATGCATTGAAAAAAGAATTCTGGAAAGACATACACTAAAAATAACAAGTAAGCGGAAGGTCTGGCTTTCAGGCTTTCCGCTTTGCTTTTTTGTAGGCGGGGAACAAATATTATGATGACACTTTATTCAGGTACTACCGATCCATACAGCCATCGCTGTCGTATTGTGTTATTTGAGAAAGGCATGGACTTTCAAGTGATTGATGTAGATCTTGCTAATAAGCCAGAGGATCTTGCTGTGATTAATCCACATAACACTGTGCCAGTTTTGGTCGAGCGTGATTTGGTTTTGGAACAAGCGAACATCATTAATGAGTATATTGATGAGCGTTTTCCGCATCCGCAGCTAATGCCTGCAGATCCTGTGATGCGCGCTAGAGCACGTTTGTTTTTACACAATTTTGAAGAGCAGCTTTTTAATCATATTGCTGATCTTGAGTCAGATAATCAAAAGTTGGCTGACAAAGCGCGAGCAACTATACGTGACAATTTAACTCAGATCGTTCCTTTATTTACCAAGCAAGAATATATCTTGGGTGACGAGTTTTCTATGTTGGATGTTGCAATTGCACCCTTGCTTTGGCGTTTAGGACATTATGGTATTGAATTGCCTAAGCAAGCTGCACCATTGTTGAAGTATGCTGAACGAATTTTCTCTCGCCCTGCTTATATCGAGGCGATGACGCCATCAGAAAAAGCAATGCGTAAGTAAATCAAATGAGTGAGTTAACTTCGACTAAGCCCTACATGGTTCGTGCAATTCATGAGTGGTGTGTAGATAATCAGTTAACTCCTCATTTGCTTGTTGCAGTAAATTCGGCAACAAGAGTTCCGATGGCTTTTGTTAAAGATGGTGAGATTGTGTTAAATCTTAATTACTCTGCAACAAAAGATTTGCATTTTAGCAATGAAGCGATTATATTCTCGGCGCGATTTGGCGGAATGCCAAATGAACTGTTTATTCCAATGAGTGCTGTTAAAGGGATTTTTGCTCGGGAGAATGGGCAGGGAATGTTTTTTGAAGTGGGTGACTCAGAAGGCATGCTAGAAGAAGCTAAATTATTGGAAGCATCGGAAGATGAAAAAAATAATTTAAAAAAAGTTAAAAAACCTAGCTTAAAGTTGGTAAAATAGCACCCGTTTTAAATGTAGTTGTTTTTAAGTACCTGCCGGATTAGCTCAGTTGGTAGAGCAGCGCACTTGTAATGCGAAGGTCGTCAGTTCGATTCCGACATCCGGCACCAATTCTGTATGTTCAAATCCAAACGTTAAATCAACGTTTGATCATCGCAAGCTATCTCATTTGTGACTTTTTAGATGCGATTTGTTAAACCCGCTTAACAGCTAAAACTATTCAATTGAATCTTTTACATTAAGCAATATTCAGTTTGACAAGCGCTCTCTACATCGTCATAATCTTGGGTTCGGTTTGGAGGGGTGGCCGAGTGGTTAAAGGCGACGGACTGTAAATCCGTTCTCTCAGAGTACGAAGGTTCGAATCCTTCCCCCTCCACCAATGAATTTAAAGCATTGAAAAATTGTAGTTGAGCAGTTGGAGTAGCAAGGCTTTCGTTATCGAGCTGGCCTAGATGCGGGGTTCGTATAATGGTAATACCCTAGCCTTCCAAGCTAGAGCCGCGGGTTCGATTCCCGTACCCCGCTCCAAAAGTTCGGTGGTAATTTTAAACAGAATTAAGCGCCCATGTGGCTCAGTGGTAGAGCACTCCCTTGGTAAGGGAGAGGTCGCGGGTCCGATTCCCGCCATGGGCACCATGTGTGGTGCTTGGCAAGTGGTGCGTTATTGCGTACTGGTGATGCACCTAAACTTAACTTGAGAAGTTGGTTAAAGGAAGATAATTATGGCAAAAGGCAAATTTGAACGTACCAAGCCGCACGTAAACGTAGGCACAATTGGACACGTTGA
>ERZ1034361.231-NODE-231-length-40374-cov-4.955555_pt1 | contig 40374 bp, 43 predicted proteins | sample MGYA00520617_ERZ1034361 | MGnify/ENA primary metagenome ERZ1034361 (study PRJEB33736, sample SAMEA104284507) | Azolla filiculoides | biome: Urban; feature: Water surface; material: Ditch water | place: Netherlands | collected 2015-10-28 | depth 0-0.1 m ...
CCACTATTAATTAAGAAAATTGAATTAATAAGAAATAAATTTAAAAATTCTAAAGTAGTTTTTTAAATCTAGTTAAAAATATTTTGTAAATAATCTTAAACAAAAAAAACTAATAGCTTTATTTATTTCTTTTAATTTATTGAATAATCTTTCTTTTGAACTCATTTTTGATAAGTCAACTTGTGTAGGAACTGCGTTAATTCTTTTCTTTGCAGGTTCTTGTGATAAAGCGACTTTTAATTCTGCGTTTTCTTTTAATACTGAATCAACTTTTTCTTCTAAAGCTGAATACTTAATTAAAATTGATTTAATTGCTGTTTCAATTTCTTTAGCAATTTCCGCATCGTTTTTAACTGTTTCAGACATAGGCTCTTGTGCAGGTGCTTCAGCAGGTGTTTCTGCAACCGCTTCTTTAATTTCTGCAACAATTCCTTCTTCAGTTACTACTAAAATTCTACCATCTTCTAACGGGTGTTCCCCTACTGGTACTGGAACTTTTGTTTCTGCTTCAGCCATAATCCAAGCCGAACCGCCTACAACAAAATCTTCTCCATCGTACTCAATAGTGATTTGCCCATCAGCAGTTTTAACGCTACCAAACTCAACTTTCACTTCTTTATTTTCTTGCTTAGGCGTAAACGCTAAAAGCAATTTTTCCAAAAGTGAAGTTTGTTTTTGCGTTTCTTCTAAAACTTCTTTTGACATATTTATTGATTTTAAATTTAACTCATCTTTATACATTTGTACTTCTTTCAAAGAAAGTAAACCATCTATGCTAAATCCTTTTACTTGACCTGTTTTAACATAGTTTTCCCAAACGTCATTATTATCTATTTTTAAAACCGCTAACCAACTACCAACAGGATAATTAAATCCGTATAATTGTTGCTTATCTGTTTTAATATCTTCTACAATCCAACTTTCAACAAAAGTTACGTTTTCAATTTTATTTTCTGTTTCGTGTTCTATTGTACTATTCTTTTGAAAGTTTTGTTTAAAGAAATTATACGATAGGTTTTTAATTGTTTGTTCAGAAAATATGATATTGTATTCTTCGCCTTGATTGTTTCTGTAAATTGGCTTATTTGGCTCTAAAACTAAACCTACTACTTTTCTTTCTTCTTTGTTTAATTCTTTAAATTGAATTTTCTCATCTTTATTTAAAGCAACAAACAAGCCTTCCATAGCAGGATTCTCTACAAGCGAAATTCCGTAAACGCCTGTATTTTGTTCTTCGTCAAATATTGCTTCGTAGGTTTTAATCATTTTAGATTGAGCTTAACATATTTGAAACTCTGCCTGATTCTGAAATAGCATCTTTTCTAATTTGTTCTAATTCTTTTTTATAAGGGGTTACGATTGTGTTTTGGTCTAAACCTAACTCTTTAGCCTTTTTTTCTAAATCTTGAATCCCTTTAATGGCTCTACCTGAAACAGAAGCTAAACCTGTTAAACTATCATTATACTTAATTAACTGGTTAACCGCACTATTTTTAGATGATTTCATTCCATCTTTTAGCTTTTTAGCCATTTGAATATCTGCCTTAATATCATCTATTAAAGCAAATTGTAAATGTGTTTCTTGGTTCTTCTGTAATGCAATTTTGATTTCTTCTGCTTTCATATACCAGTCATCACTTCCCGCCTCGCAAGATGTGAAGCGGGCTTTGCTAAGACGTTTTTTGCCTTCCCCTTCGAAAAATATCATATCTGCATCACCACGAGACGTTGGTTTTTTTGCTTCTCCCATTGCATTTCTTTTGCTAAGCGCTGAAGACTTTTCTTTTTCTACCATCGCTGCTAAAGGGTCTATGGGTGTGTCGTATCCGCTTGTTGGTGCTTGGTTGCCTGAGCCAAGAGTAGTAATCGGTTTGATATTTAAAGGCTGGAACAATGTGAATGATGCATTTCGCATATTGCCCACAGAGTCATCAATGTTCAGATGAAGTTCAGGTCCTTTTGCAATGCTGTCTGGGGTTTCAATTGATACATTTCCTGAAGCATGCATCATGCGGTTTAGGGTGTCGAACTCAATACGGTCACCTAGTATTGTTTGCTTTTCTTTTTTGAGTGATGCATTGCCTAGGCTGGCCATGGACCGGCCTAAGTAGTTAATCATACGATCACCCTCAATCACAATTCCACCAGAAGCTTGTGTTGCTTGGTCGGCTTCGTCACTCTGTTTGATTAGCAGCGTTTGTTTTTCGGCAATTTGTGCTTCGGTGAGTTTCGGCGATGATGACGCTTGTTCTAAGACTTTGTTTAGGGCATCAAAATTATGAATGCTACGGCTCATGCGTAATTTGATCCGTAAATCATATTTTTGCGGCGTTAACGCATCTGTTTTTACGTTGGGCGCGTTCTTCAGGGTCTGTTCAAATTGCAGGCTGCTTTGCTTCTGAACGGATGCGGGTTGATCGTTTGTTTCAGGTGCTACAGCGCTTACTTCCTCTGCATGTGCAATATGCAGGTAAGTAAAAAGCAGTGTTATAACCAGTGTTAAAAAACGAATTTTCAAATTAGTTTGTCTTCGCACTAAAAGTCTCAGCGCGAGATTCTTATATGGGTGATAAAATCGCACCAAAAGGTGCTTTAAATAATTGCTATATGATATATGAAAAGTCCCTAAAAATTGATAGTTTTCTTGGTTTTATTTACCAAAAAAGCAAGCTTTTTGAGCTTGCAATTAACGACATTTTTTTAAGTCTATTTTGACTTGAGATAAATTACTGATGGATGTGTAAATTGATACGATTACAGCAACTGAATAAATGGTTGGGAAGTGTTTTAGCAGGTCAAGACTATAAGATTGCACCCGCTTCTGCAGATGCTAGTTTTAGACGTTATTTCAGAGTAAGCCTGGCTGATGAAACCTACATCGCCATGGATGCGCCGCCGCCGCAGGAAGATTGCACGCCGTTTGTTAAAGTGGCTGACTTGTTTTTAAAAGCTGGTTTGAATGTTCCTAAAATTGTTGCTAAGGATCTTGAAAATGGATTTTTACTACTTTCAGATTTGGGCGATACAACTTTTTTAAGTGCGCTACAGGTGCCAAATGGAATGGCTATAGCGGCCGATCTTTATCGTGATGCAAGTCAGGCGCTAATTAAAATGCAGTTGGCCAGTCAGCCTAATGTTTTGCCTTCTTATGACGAGGCGCTATTAACACGTGAAATGCAGCTTTTCCCAGATTGGTACGTTGCTAAACATTTAAATGTGACCTTAACTGAACAGCAGCAGGCTGTTCTAAACAAAACCTTTACTTTGCTTAATCAAAACATTCTTGCTCAATCTAAAGTGTATGTGCATCGTGATTATCATTCCCGTAATTTGATGGTGCAGTCAGGGTCTCATGATCTCGGAGTGTTGGATTTTCAAGATGCTGTTTATGGACCAATTACCTATGATTTGGTGTCTTTGCTTAAAGATGCTTATATTGGTTGGGACGAAGATCAGATTTTGGATTGGGCGGTACGTTATTGGCAGTCTGCAAAAAAAGCTGGTTTGCCAGTTCCTGATGATGTGGCTGATTTTTATCGTGATTTTGAATGGATGGGTGCTCAGCGACATATCAAAGTTTTAGGTATCTTTGCCCGACTTTATCACCGTGATGGTAAAGATGGGTATCTCAAAGATATGCCATTGGTTATGGATTATTTACGTCGAGTGTGTGATCGTTATATTGAGCTTAAGCCTATGCTGCGTTTATTAGATCAGCTCGCTGGGGTTGAATTGAAAGCGGGATACACATTTTAATGAAAGCCATGATACTTGCGGCTGGTCGAGGAGAGCGTATGCGTCCATTGACCGACCATACGCCTAAGCCTTTATTGCTGGTCGGAGGTAAGCCGCTAATTGTTTGGCATATTGAACGTTTAGCGAAGGCTGGATTTAAAGAAATTGTGATTAATCATGCACATCTTGGCAGTCAAATTGAGTCTATGTTGAAAGATGGCAGTGCATGGGGTGTTAGCATTCAATATAGCCCAGAAGCTAGCGCTTTAGAGACCGCTGGAGGCATTGCTAATGCTTTGCCATTGTTAGGGCTAGATCCATTTTTAGTAGTGAATGGTGATGTTTTCACTGAGATTGATTTTGCTCATCTTGATCTAAATTCTCAGGATTTAGCACATTTAGTCATGGTTGATAATCCGCCACAGCATCCTCAGGGAGATTTTGCTTTAATTGGAGATCGGCTGATTGCTGATGGAGTTTCTAAACTTACATTCTCTGGTATTGGTGTTTATCATCCAGATTTATTTCTGAGTGTGAAGCCTGGTGAAGCTGCTAAATTAGCGCCTCTTCTCAAAGAAGCTATGAATAAAGGCTTAGCGGCCGGTGAGCATTACCAAGGTTTATGGCATGACATTGGTACGCCAGAACGATTGAATGCTTTAGATAAGCAACTTTCTTAAGTTATAAGACTCTCTCAATCATATAAAACAATTTTTTTAGAATATGACAATCAAAATTAATGAATTCAGTAAGCGTCGTTATCAGTTGATGGCTGAAATGGTCGAGGGCGTTGCCATCGTGCCTACTTCACCTGAGCTCATTCGTAATCGAGATAGTCACTATCCATTTCGATTTGATAGTTATTTTTATTATCTTTCGGGCTTTAAAGAGCCTGAGTCAGTCCTATTTCTAATTGCTGGCCCACAAGCTAAAACGATTTTGTTTTGTAGAGATAAGGACATGGAGCGTGAAATTTGGGATGGTTTCCGTTATGGCCCAGCTGGCGCAGTCATTGAATTTGGTATTGATGAAGCATATTCAATGAGTCAGCTGGATGAACTTGCTCCTCAATTGCTTGCTAATCAATCTAAACTTTTTTATAGCTTAGGCGCCGACACTGCGTGGGATGCTCGTGTGACTGATTGGATTAATCAGCTGCGAACTCAAGCAAGAACTGGCGTTGGTGCACCAGATAGCATCATAGATCTGCGTAAGTTATTAGATGAAATGCGTTTGTATAAGTCAGATTCTGAATTGGCGCTGATGCGACGCTCAGCAAATATTGCTGCTGCTGCACATCAGCGAGCAATGCAATTTACCCGCCCAGAGATGATGGAGTATGAAATTGAAGCCGAATTTCTACATGAGTTTTATCGTCATGGTGCCCAAGCTCCAGCTTATACCAGTATTGTTGCTGGCGGTGCTAGCGCTTGCACCCTGCACTATAACGCCAATAACGCAAAATTGCGTGACGGTGACTTGCTGTTGATTGATGCTGGCTGTGAGCTAGATGGTTATGCTTCTGACATTACACGTACTTTTCCTGTGAATGGCAAATTCAGTGCGCCTCAAAAAGATCTCTATGAGTTGGTCTTGGCTTCGCAAGCGGCTGCAATTAGTAAAGTTGCCCCAAATAATCACTGGAATGAACCTCATGAAGCTGCTTTAGATGTGTTGGTTCGTGGCTTTATTGATTTGGGTTTGTGTAAAGGCAGTCATGATGAAGTTCTAGAAAAAGGTAGCTATCGCCAGTTTTACATGCACCGTACAGGACATTGGCTAGGCTTGGATGTGCACGACGCTGGAGAGTATAAAGATCAGGTTGGAGAGTGGCGGAAGCTAGAGCCAGGAATGACATTGACTGTAGAGCCAGGTTGTTATGTGCGTCCTGCTGAGAATGTCCCAGAGCATTTTTGGAATATAGGCATTCGTATTGAGGATGACGTCTTGGTAACGTCTGCAGGTTGCGAAGTGTTGACTTCAGCTGCCTTGAAGTCAGTGGCTGATATTGAAAGTTTGATGAAGCGATGAGTTCGGTTTTGACGGAATCAGTGATTGTTATTGGGGGTGGTCCAGTTGGAGCGACCTTGGCTTTAACTTTGCAGACAAAAGGTGTTCCGGTCACGATTTTAGAGGCTCGCGCCAAAGGTGCGGCTTATCAAGATCAACGTGCTTTGGCGCTTTCTTATGGCAGTCGTCGAATATTAGAGCGGTTGGGGGTATGGCAAAAGCTAGCAACTAAAGCTACTGCAATTAATACAATTCATATTTCTCAGCGTGGCAGCATGGGTCGCAGCCTGTTAAAAGCACAAGATCATGAATTGCCCGCATTAGGTTACGTATTGTCTTATGGTGCGCTCACTCAAGCTTTAGATGAAAAACTTGCTGAATTTTCTGGGGTTAAGATTATTTACGAAGCTGAAGCTACCCATATTGAGCCCGCATTAGAAAATGCATCCGTCACTTTTAACCATCAATCTCAGGTTCAAGATTTGGCAGGCAAGATATTGGTCTTGGCTGACGGAGGCCGTAGTCTTGGCGATATCCCTGGAATGAGTCGTGAAACTAAAGTTTATGGACATGATGCGCTGGTGAGTAAAGTGAAATGTGAATTACCACATGACAATGTTGCTTATGAGCGCTTTACCCCGATGGGGCCGGTAGCACTATTGCCAAATGGCGAACGTGATTTTTCATTGGTATGGACAGGCAAACAGGCGCAAGTCGCTGAAATCATGCAGTTAGATGACGCGACGTTTTTAAGTCGTCTTCATGAGCATTTTGGTGATCGTGTTGGAAGGTTTATGAGCGTACAGAAGCGGCTTGCTTTCCCATTAAAGCTTTCTTATTTAAACCCTGTAACAGCCCCGCATTTGGTGGTGATAGGTAATGCTGCTCAGACTATGCATCCCGTTGCAGGGCAAGGTTTTAATGTAGGTTTGCGCGATGCTTATGAGCTAGCAAACACGATTGCTGAGACTAAGCCTGCTGATTGGGGCGAGGTGTCCATGCTCGAGGCCTATCAAAAAGGTCGAAAGAATGATACTAAGCGCGGTTTAATGTTTACTGATTTTTTAGTTAATTTGTTTTCAAACGATGTTGCTGGCGTCTCCAGCATGCGAGGCTTTGGTTTAGGTTTGTTTGATTTGTTGGGCCCAATCAAATCTCGTGTTGTTAATAAAATGAGTTTCGGAAGTCGCGGCTGATGGCTTTGCAGTCTAAACATTATGATGTTGTCGTGATTGGAGCGGCTTTGGTTGGCGCGTCGGCTGCGCTTGGCCTCGCCAAGCAAGGACTTAGAGTAGCACTTGTTGATATAAAAGCGCCTACATCTGCAAGTGCTGACCCAGCAGTTTGGGATAGTCGTATTTATGCAATTAGTCCAGGCAATGTTGATTGGCTCGGCCAAATAGGTGCTTGGAAACATATTAATCAAGCGCGAGTAACGTCTATTGATGGAATGCATGTTTGGGCTGATGCTAACTCATTGCCTTTGAGTTTTGATGCGTCAGATGCTCATGTGGAAAATCTTGGTGTGATTCTAGAAAATGGCTGCTTACATCAAGCCTTGTGGGATGAATTAGAAACATTAGATGTTGATGTGATTCTAAATGCGCAGTGTGCGGGTATTGATTTTGGTATGGAATCTGCAGATATCCGTATGATAAATGGGTCATCCTTGGTTGCTCAGTTGATTGTTGCAGCCGATGGTGGAAACTCTTGGGTGCGTTCACAGGCGGCTCTGGGGGTGCAGAAGCAAGTATATGAACATGTTGGTGTTGTAGCTAATTTCGAGGTTGAATTGCCACATCAAAATGTGGCGCGACAATGGTTCGTTGAAGATGGGATCTTGGCTTGGTTACCATTACCTGGCAATCGTATTTCTATGGTTTGGTCGACAAAAGATGCTCAACATTTGATGCAATTAAGTTCAGAAGATTTATGCCAGTCCGTTGCTCAAGCTGGTGGCTTTAGATTGGGAGCGATGAAATTGATTACCCCACCTGCTGCATTCCCCTTAGTAAAGCAAAATGCGAGTTCAATGATTGCAAATCGTCTAGTTTTGGTTGGTGATGCGGCTCATCAAGTTCATCCTATGGCTGGGCAGGGTGTGAATTTAGGTTTTAGAGATGTGGTTGAATTGCTCGATGTGTTATCTGATCGCCATCCTTTGGCCGATATTGGAGATCGTTTTGTGCTGCGTCGATATGAGCGTGCACGAAAAACAGATGTTTTAGCAATGCAGGGGCTGACGCATGGATTGTATGGAGTGTTTGATAGTAAGCAAGCTTTGGTAAAAACGCTAAGAGAGTGGGGCTTGGCTTTACCAAATCAGTTGCCTGGATTTAAAAAGCAATTGATGAAACATGCCCTTATTTAGGGAATTAAATTTAATTATTAGGTTTTAGGAAAGCATATGTTGAGAAAATTATCATTGGCGCTAGCGTTAATCATCTTTAGTTTGGGGGCATGGGCAGATGAAACTTCACTGCGAAAATTAATCGAAGTTGCATATCCAAAGATGAATGTGGAAAGTGTTACTAAGACCAACCATGCTGGCTTGTATGAGGTTTATATGGGCGGTCAGATTATCTATACCGATGAGAAATTCACTTTTTTAATTGCTGAAGGTCGTATGGTAGACACTAGAAGCAAGCGTGACATTACTTCAGATCGTTTAGCCGATTTAAGCAAAATAGATTTTTCTAGTTTGCCATTAGATCAGGCAATTAAAGTTGTCAAAGGCAACGGCAATAAAAAAATAGCGGTATTTTCTGATCCTGATTGTCCATTTTGTAAGCGCTTGGAACAAAATGAACTAAGTGCAATTAATGATGTGACGATCTATACATTTTTATTGCCTTTAGATCAGTTGCATCCAGATGCGGCTAATAAAGCTAAGGCGATTTGGTGTAGTGCTGATAAATCTAAGGCTTGGAATGATTGGGTTTTTAATGGTCAATTGCCTAAGAAGATTAATAATTGTGATACGCCATTAGAGAAGAATTCTGCATTAGCTAAAAAGCTTGGTGTTGCAAGTACGCCAACTTTATTTTTTGCTGATGGGAAGCGTATGTTGGGCGCCTATCCTGCTGCTGAAATTGAAAAGGCGCTATTGGCTAGTAAGAGGTAAGTAGTTAAAACTTATTAAGCTAAAACTAAATAAAAACGGCTTTAAGGTCACCCTTAAAGCCGTTTTTATTTTAGTCCTTATTTCTTAGTGAGCAGATTTACATTTGGCTGATAATTTCATCGCCAAATTGTGCGCTGCCTACTTGAGTCGCGCCATCCATTTGAGATGAGAAGTCATGTGTTACACGTTTTGCGCTAATCGCTTTCCCTACGCCTTTTAGTACTAAATCAGCAGCCTCTGTCCAGCCTAGGTGACGTAACATCATTTCAGCTGAAAGAATAATTGAGCTTGGATTCGCGATATCTTTACCAGCAATTTTAGGCGCTGTTCCGTGTGTAGCTTCAAACATTGCAACAGTGTCAGATAGGTTAGCGCCTGGTGCAATACCAATACCACCCACTTGTGCTGCAAGTGCATCTGACATGTAGTCGCCATTTAGATTAAGTGCGGCAACGACGTCGTAATCACTAGGGTGCAGCAAAATTTCTTGCAAGAATGCATCTGCGATGCAATCTTTAATAATAATGCCGTTAGGAAGCTTGCACCATGGGCCGCCATCAATCTCTACTGCGCCAAATTCTTGCTTGGCGATTTCATACCCCCAATCTCTAAAGCCACCTTCGGTGAACTTCATGATATTGCCTTTGTGGGTGATAGTGACAGACTTACGATTGTTGTCGATGGCGTATTGAATTGCTTTACGGATTAAGCGTTTGCTACCGTCAACAGAAACTGGTTTGATGCCAATTGCTGAAGATTCTGGAAAGCGAATTTTTTTACGCATCCCCATGTCACTTAAAAATGCGATGACTTTTTCAGCTTCTGGCGTACCTGCCGCCCATTCAATCCCAGCGTAAATATCTTCTGTATTTTCACGGAAAATCACCATGTCGGTTTTTTCAGGATGTTTTACTGGGCTAGGCACGCCTGTGAAGTATTGAATTGGGCGTAAGCAAACATACAAATCGAGTTCTTGTCTTAACGTAACATTCAATGAACGGATGCCGCCGCCAACAGGCGTTGTTAAAGGTCCTTTGATTGAAATGACATAGTCACGCACTGCTTTCATTGTTTCTTCTGGCAGCCAAGTGTCTTTGTCATAAACTTTTGTTGCTTTTTCGCCAGCGTAAACTTCCATCCATGCAATTTTTCTTTTGCCGCCATAAGCTTTTGTCACTGCAGCATCTACAACTTTCTGCATTGGAGGTGTGATGTCTATACCAATACCATCCCCCTCAATAAATGGGATAATAGGCTGGTCTGGAACATTCAGCGTGTTGTCAGGATTAACGGTGATTTTCTCACCAAAGTTTGGAACTGTGATTTTGGATGACATGCTTGATAAATCCTATTTAGTAAAACTGATGTGTTAAAACTTAAAAAAATTGAGTGCTATGTTAATTCTGTTCAATAAGCCCTATGGTGTCGTGTGTCAATTTAGTGCCCACGAAAATCACCAAACATTGGCTGACTATATCGCTATTCCAAATGTCTATGCGGCAGGCCGCCTAGATACAGATAGCGAAGGATTGCTTATTTTAACCGATGACGGCGCACTACAACATCGTCTTTCTCATCCTAAGCACAAAGAAATAAAAACTTATTGGGTGCAAGTCGAAGGTGCTCCTGCTGAAGCAGATTTGATGCCACTTTTAACTGGAGTGGATTTGGGTGATTTTGTGACCGCACCTGCGGAAGTGAAAATTATCGAAGAACCTAATCAATTGTGGCCGCGGAATCCGCCAATTAGGGATCGCAAAGCAATACCAACAACATGGTTAGAAATTAAGATCTCTGAAGGTAAGAACCGCCAAGTGCGACGCATGACTGCTAAGCTTGGCTTTCCCACTTTGCGTTTGATTCGATATGCCATAGGCAAGCATTGTCTTGATGATTTGCCCTTGGGTACTTGGCGGAAAATTTAATTTCTTCGTGATATTTCAAAAAGCTCCCTTTTGCTGAATTGCACCAAATAAGGGCTTAAACGCTTATTTATTGCTTATGGTAAACTTAAGCCTATTCATTTAAACGAATTAAGAGAATTCCATGTCTGGTAATACCATTGGTACATTATTTACGCTGACTACATTTGGCGAATCTCACGGCGCTGCTATTGGTGGCGTGGTAGATGGATGCCCTCCAGGGTTGGAGCTGTCTGCTGAAGATTTACAGGTGGATTTGGATAGACGTAAGCCAGGTACGTCACGTCATGTAACACAACGTAGTGAAGCTGATAGCGTAGAGATTCTTTCTGGCGTGTTTGAAGGCAAAACAACCGGTGCTCCTATTGGATTGCTGATTCGTAACACAGACCAACGCAGTCAAGACTACAGCAAAATTATGGACACTTTCCGTCCAGGTCATGCAGATTACACTTACACACAAAAATATGGCATTCGCGATTATCGAGGCGGTGGCCGTTCTAGTGCTCGTGAAACTGCGGTTCGGGTTGCTGCTGGCGCTATCGCTAAAAAGTGGTTGAAACAGCGTTTTGGTGTAACTATTCGCGCTTATTTGAGTCAACTTGGCGAACTAAATATTCCTTTCGCAAGTTGGGATGATTTACAGCATCCAGACAATAAAATTTTCACGCCAAATATGGCGATGATGCCTGAGCTAGAAGCTTATCTAGACAATGTTCGTGCTGAGCGTGATTCAGTTGGCGCACAAATTACTGTCATTGCTGAAGGCGTGCCAGTAGGTTGGGGCGAGCCTATCTTTGATCGTTTAGATGCAGAAATTGCTTATGCCATGATGGGCATTAATGCGGTGAAAGGTATCGAGATTGGGGCCGGTTTCGAATCTATTGCACAGCGTGGTAGTGTGCATAGTGATGAACTTACACCTAATGGCTTTGCGACTAATCATGCCGGCGGTATTTTGGGTGGTATTTCTAGTGGTCAAGATATTCATGTGAATGTTGCTTTTAAGCCAACTTCAAGCATTCCTCAAGAGCGTAATTCTATTGATAAAAATGGTCAGCCAGTCTTGATGCAAACTACTGGCCGTCATGATCCATGTGTTGGGATTCGGGCTACACCGATTGTTGAAGCGATGTTGGCTTTGGTGTTGATTGATCATGCACTTCGTAATCGTGCACAAAATGCTGATGTAAATTCAGGTCTTAACAGTATTTAATTCATTTCTATAGGCCTGATATGCAACTTCCTTATTGGCGCCTTTCTGCTTTTTATTTCGTATACTTTGCATTTGTAGGGGCCTTTACGCCGTATTGGACTCTATATTTGCAATCACTGGCTTTCTCTGCCTTTCAAATCGCGGTGTTGATGTCCCTCTTTCAAGTCGCACGTATTTTCGCGCCTAGTTTATGGGGTTGGTTGGCAGATCATCTAGGACATCGTGTAAAAATCATTCAATGGTTAGCCGTTCTTAGTACAGTTTCCTATGCTGGTGTGTTTGCTGGTGAGAGTTACCCTTGGCTGTTTGCTGTGATGTTACTCCTGAGTTTTTTCTGGAGCGCATCGCTTCCTTTGATTGAAACAGTCACTTTGGGACACTTGGGGGATCAGTTTGATCGTTATGGCCACATTCGTATGTGGGGATCTATTGGTTTTATTCTGGCCGTGATTGGCTTGGGTTATTTGCTCGATTACTTTTCTATTCGCATTATGTTGTGGTTTGTATTTGCGATGATGTTAGGAGTGTTAATTTTCTCAAGGAATATTCCTGAGCCTAAAATTATTCCACATCACACGGACGATAGTTCTATCTGGACGATTATGCGCCAGCCTGAAGTGTTAGCTTTATTGGCTGCTTGTTTTATGATGGCTGCGGCACATGGTGTTTACTATACTTTTTATTCTATTTACTTAGTAGATCATGGATATACTAAAGGTCAGGTTGGTTGGCTTTGGGCGCTAGGGGTCATTTGTGAGATCTTGATTTTCTTATGGATGCCCAAGCTGACTAAATTGTTTGGTTTAAAACGCATTCTGGTAATGAGTTTATTTATTGCTTTCGTGCGTTTTAATTTAATTGGTTGGGCTGTTGATTGGTGGTGGATCGTTTTATTTGCACAAATTCTACATGCGGCAACTTTCGGCTCTTATCATGCGTCTGCTGTTGCGCTTACGCATCGATACTTCAAAGGTAAGCATCAGTCTAAAGGTCAGGGCTTATATACAGGGGTTTCTTATGGAATGGGGGGTACCTTTGGCGGTTTGGTGAGTGGCTATGCCTGGGAAAGCTTTGGGTCGAGCTGGACCTTTGGTTTATCGGGAGCATTTGCTTTAATTGGATGCGTTTTGTTTATTTGGATGACGCCAAAGAAAATCTAGGCAATAAAAAAGGCAGCTTATAAGCTGCCTTTTTTATGATTTAAACGAATTAAATACGTTTGTCTTTTTCGATAAGTGCATAAGCAGAGTGGTTATGAATAGACTCAAAGTTCTCTGATTCGACCACAAACTTTACAATTCTTGGTTCATCGTTAAGCACAGCGGCTACATCACGCACCATGTCTTCAACAAACTTAGGATTGTCATAAGCACGTTCTGTGACAAACTTTTCATCAGGGCGTTTTAATAAGCCATAAAGCTCACAAGAAGCCTGCTCTTCAACCATGCGGATAATTTCCTCTACCCAAATGAAGTCGTTAATGAGCGCTGTTACAGTGACATGTGAACGTTGGTTATGTGCACCATAGTCTGAGATTTTTTTAGAGCAAGGACATAAGCTGGTCACAGGAACTAGGACTTTAACGGTGATATCAAATTTACCTTGTTTGATTTCACCGATGAAAGTAACTTCATAGTCGAGCAAGCTTTGCACCCCAGATACTGGTGCTGACTTATTGATGAAGTAAGGAAAAGTCATTTGTACGTAGCCTGATTCAGCTTCTAGACGCTTTACCATTTCACGAAGTATCGTTTCAAAAGACTCAATTGAAATCTCTCGCTCATTCATGTTGAGAATTTCAACAAAGCGCGACATATGTGTACCTTTGAAGTTATGGGGTAAATGCACATACATATCGAATAGTGCAACTGTATGCTGCACACCACCTGTTTTATCTTTTACCTTAACTGGGTGGCGAATAGACTTAATTCCCACTTTGTCGATGGCAAGATGTCTAACATCGGGCGTATTTTGTACGTCTTCGATTGCAGAATTGTTGGTTTTGCTCATGGTGATCCTGAAAATAATTTGCTTGGTAAACGATCAATAATACTTGAGTATATCACTAGGTTAATTGTTTCTCAATTGCGGCTTTGATTCCTCTAGCATCTAGACCACATTCAGCTAGCATGGTTTCATGTATCCCGTGTTCAATAAATGTGTCTGGTAACCCAAGGCATAAGACATTGTTATTTTTCCGCATAGCTTGTAAAGCTTCTATAACTGCGGCACCTGCTCCACCCATTACAGTATTTTCTTCCGCAGTGACAATCAAATCATGGCTATTTGCTAGCTGCATGACGAGATCCACATCTAATGGTTTTACAAATCGCATATTTGCAACAGTTGCATCGAGCTCTTCGGCCGCCGCAAGAGATGGTGTTAGCATGCTACCAAAAGCAAGAATAGCGATTTTTTTACCCTGGCGACGAATCTCGCCTTTGCCAATTTTTATGCTGGTTAAATCCTGTTTAATTTCAGTGCCTGGACCACCCCCTCGAGGGTAGCGAACAGCGCTGGGGCCATTGAATTGATATGCTGTCGTCAGCATTTGGCGACATTCATTTTCATCGCTAGGCGCCATGACTATCATGTTAGGAATACAACGTAAATAACTTAAGTCAAAACTACCCGCATGCGTCGGCCCATCTGCACCGACTAGACCTGCACGATCAATAGCAAAAACGACAGGTAAATTCTGTAACGCAATATCATGAATCAGTTGATCGTAAGCGCGTTGCAAAAAAGTTGAATAAATAGCAACAACAGGCTTTAATCCTTCGCATGCTAAACCTGCGGCAAAGGTTAGTGCATGTTGTTCTGCAATACCTACATCGTAAAAGCGTTCAGGGTAAATTTCGGCAAAAGAATTAAGGCCAGAACCGTCACACATGGCTGGTGTTATACCAATGAGACGATTGTCTGTGGCGGCCATATCGACTAACCAATCACCAAAGACTTGGGTGTAAGTTTTTTTTCCGTTGTTTGGAATGGCGCAGCCATCATCAGGATTGAATTTTCCTACGCCATGGAATTTACCAGGGTCGGATTCTGCTGGTGGATAGCCATGGCCTTTTTGCGTCACAATATGTAAGAACTGAGGTCCTTTTAATTGCTTAATATTATTAAGTGTTGCGATCAATGTATCTAAATCGTGACCATCGATAGGGCCAATGTAATTAAAACCAAACTCTTCAAATAAAGTGCTTGGTGTCATCATCCCCTTCATATGTTCTTCAGCGCGTTTTGCGAACTCGAGGACTGGGGGCATCACCCCTAATACTTTTTCTCCAGATTTTCTGACGCTGGTATACAAGCGGCTTGAAAGTAGTTTCGCTAAGTAGTTCTGTAGTGCGCCAACATTGGGTGAAATCGACATGTCGTTGTCGTTCAAGATGACCAATAAATTAGCATCCATCGCACCTGCGTTATTGAGTGCTTCAAATGCCATTCCTGCTGTCATTGCACCATCACCAATAATTGCTACTGCGCGTCTATCCAAGCCCTGTTGTTGTGCGGCAATTGCCATGCCAAGTGCGGCTGAAATTGATGTGCTGGAATGACCTACTCCGAATGTGTCATATTCACTTTCATGGCGGCGTGGAAAGCCAGCAATTCCGCCTGCTTTCCGTAAGCCGGCCATAGCTGAACGCCTACCAGTAAGAATTTTATGGGGGTAGGTTTGATGTCCTACATCCCATACCAAACGGTCTTCTGGAGTGTTAAAAACATAATGTAGCGCAATCGTAAGTTCAACTACGCCAAGATTGGATGATAGATGCCCACCTGTTTGTGAAACGCTCTCAACTAGAAATTCTCGTAATTCGGATGCTAATTGTGGAAGCTGTTTTCGGCTAAGCTGGCGCAATTGTTCTGGCATATCGACGGTGTCGAGTAGCGGGGTGTGAATGGCCATTAAAAATCTCGCTCAGTAATAAATTGGGCTAATTGCACTAATCTTTTAGCTTCCTCACCATATGGTTTGAGTGGAGCGATTGCTTCGTTGAGCAACTCTTTAGACAACTCTTTCGCACGAACAATACCCAAAATCGTGACATAAGTTGGTTTGTTTGCATCAGCATCTTTTCCAGCAGTTTTTCCTAAGGTCTTGGTGTCGGCTTCAGCATCTAAAACGTCATCCACTACTTGAAAAGCCAATCCAATATTTTGAGCATATTGATCAATAGCCCTAACTCGACCAGCGTCTTCACTTGGGCTGCAATGTGCGCCTAGTAATGCAGCAGCGCGAATGAGTGCTCCTGTTTTATGGATATGCATGTACTCAAGTTCGGTTTGAGATAAAGCTTGGCCTACACTTGCTAAATCGATGGCTTGCCCGCCCGCCATGCCACGTGAGCCACTTGCGACGGCCAGTAAATGCAACATTTTTAATTGATGTTGTGCATTCGTGTGCAATTCCGGAGTAGATAAAACTTCAAAAGCAAGACTCTGTAACGCATCGCCAACTAAAAGTGCAGTGGCATCATCAAATTGCTTATGGCAAGAAGGCTTCCCACGTCTTAAATCATCATCATCCATGCATGGCATGTCATCGTGTACTAACGAGTAAGCATGAATCATTTCAACAGCAGCAGCAGCAATATCTATTTTATTCGCAGGGGCTTGGCAAAACTCGCCTGCTGCATGAGCCAGTAAAGCACGTACCCTTTTTCCGCCCCCTAGGGTTGCATAGCGTATCGCGGCATGTAAGCTTTGTGGGGCAATATTTTCGGCAGGAATAAGATGACTCAGCGTATGCTCTGTACGCGTCTGAATGGCTGTAAGCCATGTCTGAAAATCCATATTAGAATGATTCGTCATCAAATACGTTCTTTGGTAAATCGCTCAATATTATTCTTGTTTGTCTTGATAGTTTTGCAATTGATTGGCATCACTTAGTATGCGAACCTGCTGCTCCACATCAGCTAATGTTTTTTGGCATTGCTGCAATAAGGCTGTGCCATGTTTGAATGCATTCAATGCATCTTGTAATGGCAATTGATTTGTTTCCATTTGATTTACTATCGCTTCAAGCTCTCTTACTGCGCTCTCGAAGCTTATGTTGCTTATTTCTGATGATGTATTTTTAGTCATTTCTTATTTTAACCTATTCAGCACTAAAATATTTCGTTCAAGAACTGATTGATATCTTCAATTTCCTCATCACATAATCCATGAGCCATAGGATACTCATGCCACTGGACATGGAGGTGCAGGCTATTTAATAAATCTAAAGAAACTTTGCAGGTGTCTAGTGTGATGACGCTGTCAAAACTTCCGTGAGCCATGAAAATTGGGGTGTTAGCATTAGCGCGATTTACTTCTCTTGCTAAAGTTTGTTTGAGCGGAACATAAGTCGATAGTGCCAAAATTCCAGCCAACTTTTCTTGATGTCTTAGTGCGGTAAAAAGTGCCATTGCTCCACCTTGAGAAAAACCTGCAAGCACAATATGACTAGCCAGAATTCCTTTAGATTTTTCCTGAGCAATTAATGCTTCTATGGTGCTTCGCATTTCACGCATGCCTGTTTCATCTTGCTTGTCTTGCATGCTTAGGCCATATAGATCATACCAGGCGCGCATTTCATAACCGTTGTTCATAGAAATAGGGCGATGTGGAGCATGTGGAAAGATGAAGCGCGTATTGGGTATATTAAAGCGATCTACAATAGGTAAAAAATCATGACCGTCAGCGCCTAGCCCATGAAGCCATATCACCGTATTTTTAATAGGCAGTGAAGTCTCAACGATTTCGTACTGTAAATTCATTTGCATACCAGGCATTCTCGAGAATATAAAAGAATATTGAAATAAAAAAAGCCCCGTGAGGGGCTTTGGGGCTCACTCGAAAGTGATTATTTAGCTTCAGCTGCTTTTTTTAAACCAGCTAAACCAGCATCAAATACGCCGTTAACTGCTTTTACAGCGCTTTCGTCATCTTGACCAGCTGGAATTGGTGGGTTTAATTTATAAACGCGGTAAAAACGTGCCATCCAAGTGACTGTAGTTTCGCCAGCGCCTGGACCTGCTTTAACGGTCATTTTTGCATTGTAATCAGCAACTGGCAATACGCCTTCGATGATTTCATATTTAATTTGCATGTCTTTATCATCAATGCTGCGAAGTTTCTCGTAGACAGTGCCACCTGATTTTAGTGTTAATAAACGGAATGTCGCCATTTCACCATTGGCATCTTTTTTAGATTCAAGTTTAGTTGTTGCAACTGGTGTTAACCATGTTTGGGCGTTTCCAAAGTCTTTTACGATTGCCCAAACTTTTGCCGGATCAGCCTTGATCACAACTTCTTTTTCTACTTTTTGTGGGCTAGGGCCGTGAGCAGCAGCTGTTAATGGAAGAATTGCTAAAGCAATTAAGGCTAGTACTTTTTTCATCAGAGTTTCTCCAAAATTAAAAACTAAAAAACATCAAAAACATCGCCCGTAACTTTACCTAAATTTTCTGGTTTTTACGATGTTTTTTCAATATAAATCTAGGTTTACTTTTCACCTTTCAAAATGAAATTTCCAAAAGCGCGACTTTTGTCGCCAGTCTTAATTTGCATTAGTAAATTTTGCTTTTTCCCATCAATCACTGACACTTGGTTGCTTGACCAGTTGGCTACGTAAATATTGCCTGTTTGTTGATCGACGTTAATCCCCTCTGGTACTTCACCTACTTTTATTTTGGCAATAGTCTCTTTTATACTTAGGTCGATCACGGAAACATTGTCATCTTGCGTATTTGTGACGTATAAGAATTTCCCGTCTGCACTAGCAGCCACGCAGTATGGATGCTCGCCGACTTTGAGCGTTTCTTTTTTTAAAGAGAAGGTATTGATAATGGAGATCGAATTTTCCATGACATTAACGACATAAAGTTGCTCTCCATTTTCGCTAACACTAACTCCAAAAGGATGTTTTCCTACTGGAATGCGTGCGCTTATTTGACGAGTTTTTGTATCTATAATAGCGATGTCGTCGCTATCACGATTCGCCACATATAACTTTTTACCATCAGGGCTAACAATCAAGCCCGCTGGCGCTTTACCAGCTTTGATTTCATAAAGCGTCTGCATGCTGCTGGTTTCCAATGCGAAAATCCGATCGCTGACCCAATCTGCGACATAGAGTATCTTTTCGTCTGGGGTCAGCGCCAGTCCTACAGGGGAGCCTTTTACGCTGATGTTTCTTATAAGTTTTTGATTGATTCCGTCAATGACGGAGATGCTTTGGCCATCAACATTGGAAATAAAAACTCGGTGTAACTTTGATGCAGTTGCGACGCCAACGGGCCCTTTGGGGACTGCAATGGTTTTGATGACTTTATTCGAATCAATATCAATTACTGATACTGTGTTGTCGCCTTGATTAGTAATATAGGCAGTATTCTTTGCACTTGCTACGTTTACCATCAGGCAATAGCTCGCTGCAATAAGTAATACAAAATTTTTGAGTATGCTTTTCAAAATTACAGGCTTTTTAGTTTGCTTATAAATATTAACGTTTACCATTTAATGCGGTTGACACTAGGTTTTAGCATAACTTAAAAAAGATATAAAAGCAGAGTTTTTTGCAGAATCATTTACAAGCATCGCTTTCAATAAGTGTCGAAGTGTGAAAAAATTACGTTAAATTATTAAGGTTGTTTTTCATGATAGATCGCGATGGATATCGACCTAACGTAGGCATTATTTTAAGTAATGCACACAATCAGGTTTTTTGGGGTAAACGCATACGCGAACACTCTTGGCAATTTCCTCAAGGTGGTATTAAACAAGGCGAAAGCCCTGAAGAAGCCATGTATCGGGAGTTGATGGAAGAGGTTGGTTTGCGTCCTGAGCATGTGAAAATTCTGGGCCGCACTCGTGATTGGTTACGTTATGACGTGCCTACTAGCTGGATTAAGCGTGAGTGGCGTGGTAGTTATAAAGGCCAAAAACAAATTTGGTTTCTATTACGTTTAGTTGGGCGCGATAGTGATGTATCTTTGCGTGCTAGTTCACATCCTGAGTTTGATGCATGGCGTTGGAGTGAATACTGGGTGCCAATGGAAAGTGTGATTGAATTTAAGCGTGATGTGTATCGTTTGGCACTTAATGAGTTGGTTGTGCATTTGGGCAGCAGTGAGCGTACAAAACATAGGGCGCAAGCTAATCAAAAGATAGAGCATGCTGAATAATAAAAAAGGCCGCTATATAGCGGCCTTTTTTATTAGGAGTTGTTAAGCCATTCCTTCACCAAGTTGAACAGCTTTTGCTGCATTCCAATTGGCATTAAATTTTAAGGTGTGTTTTGGAAACAACATGACGACCGTTGACCCAAGTAAAAACCTTCCCATTTCTTCACCTTGTTTAAGCGTGATATTTTGATCTGGGTATGACCATTCCTGAATATGTCCAATTCTTGGTGGATTAACCACACCATGCCAAACGGTGGCCATGCTCCCAACAATTGTTGCCCCTACTAGCACTAAAATGAAATTTCCTTGGGCTGATTCAAATTCACATACCACGCGTTCATTTCTGGCAAATAAGCCTGGGACGCCTTGAGCTGTTGTTGGATTAACAGAGAATAAGTCTCCTGGTACGTAAACCATTCGCAGTAAACGACCATCGCAAGGCATATGAATGCGATGGTAATCGCGAGGGCTTAAATATATTGTTGCAAAACTTCCATCTTGATATTGTGCCGCCAAGCTTTTATTTCCGCCAACTAAGGCTTCAGTTGAATAGCTATGGCCTTTTGCTTGAAAAATTTGATTGGTCTTAATGTCACCAAATTGACTGATTGCTCCATCAACGGGGCAAATGTACTTGGCTTTACTAAGTTTTCTTGCGCCTGTCTTTAATGGGCGTGTAAAAAATTCATTAAAGCTTGAATAAGCACCAATATCTTCTTGGGCTGCTTCTGACATGTTGACCTGGTAGCGTTTTACAAACCATCGAATAACAGCTGTTGTTAACTTGCCTGCCTGTGCAGATGCTAATTTACCTGCTAAGGCTGTAATGGCTTGCTTGGGAATGAGGTATTGAGGTAAGACTTTTAATCGATTAATCACAAGTGTCTCGAAAATATAAAAGTAAAAAAGGGCAGGGCGTTTTACGCCGTGCCCTTGTATTTTAAGCTGATTAAGGCTTAATTAGTTCTTAGATTGATCAACTAATTTGTTTTTAGCAATCCAAGGCATCATAGAACGTAATTGACCACCCACTTTTTCGATTGGGTGCATTGCGTTCAAACGACGACGCGCTGTCATTTCTGGGTAGTTTGTACGGCCTTCCAAGATGAATTTCTTAGCGTATTCACCATTTTGGATGTTTTCCAAAGCTTCTTTCATTGCCCAACGTGATTCATCATTAATCACTTTAGGGCCAGTCACGTATTCGCCGTATTCAGCGTTATTTGAGATTGAGTAGTTCATGTTGGCAATGCCGCCTTCGTACATCAAGTCCACAATCAATTTCAATTCGTGTAGACATTCGAAGTATGCCATTTCAGGTGCGTAACCAGCTTCAACCAAAGTCTCGAAGCCAGCTTTAACCAACTCAACAGCGCCACCACACAATACAGCTTGCTCTCCGAACAAGTCTGTTTCTGTTTCTTCACGGAAGTCAGTTTCAATCACGCCGCCTTTAGTGCCGCCGTTAGCTGCAGCATATGACAATGCGATATCTTTTGCTTTGCCGGATGCGTCTTGGTAAACCGCGATGAGTGAAGGAACGCCGCCGCCTTTTAAGTATTCAGAACGCACTGTGTGGCCAGGGCCTTTTGGTGCAATCATGATTACATCCATATCTTGGCGTGGCACGATTTGGTTGTAATGAATGTTAAAGCCATGAGCAAATGCTAATGCAGCGCCTTTTTTCAAATTAGGTGCAACTTCAGCTTCGTAGATTTGTGCCATATTTTCATCTGGCAACAAAATCATCACAACGTCAGCAGCTTTAACTGCATCAGCAATTTCAGCTACGTTATGGCCAGCTTTTTCAGCTTTAGCCCATGAGCTGCCTGATTTACGAATGCCGACTGTTACGTTAACGCCAGAGTCTTTTAAGTTTTGTGCGTGTGCGTGACCTTGTGAACCATAACCAACGATGGTTACTTTTAGGTTCTTAATGATTGAGAGGTCAGCGTCTTTATCGTAATAAACTTTCATTTGTTTGCCTTTCGGTGCTTTTTTGCTTAATTAATTTAATGAGTGCTAATTGGGTAATTCTAAACTTTTAAAATTCTGTCGCCGCGACCAATGCCTGATGCGCCTGTGCGCACTGTTTCTAGAATCACTGTTTTATCCAATGCTTCTAAGAATGCATCCAATTTTGAGCCAGAACCTGTCAGTTCAATAGTGTAGCTACCGTCAGCTACATCGATAATACGACCACGGAAAATGTCGCTAATGCGCTTCATTTCTTCGCGCAAAGCGCCAGTGGCTTTTACCTTGACCAACATCAGTTCGCGTTCAATATAGCGACCGTCATTAAGGTCTAGGACTTTCACAACATCGACCAGCTTGTTGAGCTGTTTGATGATTTGCTCGATCACGTCATCCGATCCGGAAGTGACGATGGTCATACGTGACAAAGTAGCGTCTTCAGTAGGCGCTACAGTCAGGGATTCAATATTATAAGCACGTGCTGAAAATAAACCGGCGACGCGCGAAAGTGCGCCAGCCTCGTTTTCCATTAATAAAGAGATAATGTGTTTCATATTAGCCTTCCATTTTATTGGCAGGATCATTTGCGTTAGGATCTGTACCTAAAATCATTTCATTAATCCCTTTGCCATTTGGCACCATTGGGAAAACGTTTTCCTTCTGGTCTGTTAGGAAGTTCATGAATACAAAACGATCTTTCATAGCAAAAGCGTCTTGCAATGCGCCTTCAACATCTGCTGGTTTTTCAATATTTATGCCAACATGGCCATAAGACTCAGCAAGTTTTACAAAGTCAGGCAAGCTGTCCATGTACGACTCTGAATAACGGTTCTCATAGAAAAACTCTTGCCATTGACGAACCATACCTAAATAGCGGTTGTTCAATAAGATCACTTTAATTGGCAAGTTGAATTGTTTGCAGGTTGAAAGCTCTTGAATATTCATTTGAATACTACCTTCACCTGTCACGCATGCAACTTGCGCTTTAGGATCGGCTAATTGACAGCCCATTGCGTAAGGCAAGCCAACCCCCATAGTTCCTAATCCACCTGAGTTAATCCAGCGACGTGGTTTATCAAACTTGTAATATTGCGCTGCCCACATTTGATGTTGACCAACGTCAGAAGTAACGTAAGCATCGCCTTTAGTCACTTCCCAAAGTTTTTCAATCACATATTGTGGTTTTATGATACTGCTACTTGAGCCGTCATAGCTTAATGATTTTTTAGTGCGCCAACCATCAATCTTTGCCCACCAAGTCTTTAATGCAGAAGCATCAGGTTTTTTGGTTTCTGCGGCCAAAATTTCATTCATCTCACTCAGTACTGACTGCACGTGACCAACGATAGGCACATCTACTTTTACGCGTTTAGAAATCGATGAAGGATCAACATCAATATGAATGATGGTGCGTGGAACACTTAAAAAGTGATCTGGGTTGCCAATCACTCGGTCATCAAATCGTGCACCAACCGCCAACAAAACATCGCAGTCTTGCATTGCGTTATTTGCTTCATACGTACCGTGCATGCCTAGCATGCCTATGTATTGTTTGTCTGTCGCTGGGTAGCCACCTAAGCCCATTAGAGTGTTTGTGACTGGATAGCCCAATATCCTTGCTAGTTTTACTAATTCGTTAGATGCATCACCTAATACCAAGCCGCCGCCGGTATAGATCATTGGGCGTTTTGCTTCTAGTAATATTTTCACTGCTTTTTTGATTTGGCCTGAATGACCTTTAATTACTGGCGTGTAAGAGCGCATCTCAACGCTTTTTGGATAATTAAACTCAGTGAATTCAGCAGTAATATCTTTTGGAATGTCGACAACAACAGGACCTGGTCGACCGCTTGCCGCGATATAAAATGCTTTTTTGATGGTGCTTGCAATATCCCGTACGTCTTTAATTAAGAAGTTATGCTTAACGCATGGGCGTGTTACACCTACCATATCGACTTCTTGGAATGCGTCCATACCGATTGCCGCTGTTGGCACTTGACCGCTAATGACTACCATAGGGATAGAGTCCATATAAGCAGTTGCAATACCAGTTACAGCATTTGTAGCTCCTGGACCTGAAGTTACCAAAGCAACACCGACTTCACCTGTGGCACGGGCAAAAGCATCAGCTGCGTGAACAGCTGCTTGCTCGTGGCGGACTAAAATATGTTTGAATTTATCTTGCTTGAAGATTGCATCGTAGATGTGTAGCACAGCGCCGCCCGGATATCCGAAGACGAACTTAACATTCTCTTCTTGGAGGCATCGCATGATGATTTCAGCGCCACTGATTTGGCCTGCTTGCTGTTGTGTACTATCGTCCATAAACGTGCTTGTTTTTACTGATTATTGGGGAACCCTGAACAGTAAACGTTTACGGCGTTTTGGTCAAGGCTAGAAGGGTAGATTTTGGGTCAAATAAGCCCTAAAACACATGGGGTTAGTTGAATTAATTAACAGCTTTCGAATGATGAGGGCAATCACATGGAAAGCAATTATTCAAAACGCATTGATAAATCGATAGCTTTGATGTGTTTTGTCAGCGCCCCGATTGAGATTCTATCTACGCCAGTGCGAGCAATTTCATGGATATTTTTTAAGTCTATTCCACCTGACGCCTCTAAAACAGCGCGTTTATTGTTAATTTCCACCGCTTTTTTTAATGTCGTAATATCGAAGTTATCAAGCAAAATTAGTTTTGCACCTGCTTGGATTGCAGTTTCTAATTGCGCTAAGGTTTCCACTTCAATTTGAATCGGCAAGTTTTTATCTTGACCTAGCACTTCTGCTGCTTTGAGTGCAGTCTCAATACTGCCGGCTGCGGCAATATGATTTTCTTTAATTAAAATACCATCGTAAAGCCCAATTCTCTGATTTAGTCCTCCGCCTATAAATACTGCATATTTTTGAGCGAGCCTTAATCCTGGAATTGTTTTTCGTGTATCCATAATACGTGCTGAAGTGCCTACTGTTTCATTGACGTATTGTTGAGTGAGTGTTGCTGAGGCAGAAAGCGTTTGTAAGAAATTAAGTGCGGTACGTTCAGCAGTTAGTATGCCGCGCGCATTACCATGAATGTGGCAAATAATTTGGTTTTCTGTAACGTTGTCACCTTCTTTGGTTAACCAGTCAATCTTAGTTGAAGGGCTGATTTGTTTGAAGCACTCATTGACCCAGGGAATGCCACATATTAAGGCATTTTCTCTTGCGATAATTTTTGCATTCACTTGTGTTGAGGCGTCTATCAACATAGCGGTGTAGTCTTGATCGCCTAAATCTTCAGAGATTGCCGAGCGTACTTGTTCAGCAATTGCTTCTTTAAATTTTGCAGTGTTATATAGTGCTGATGATTCGTTCATATTTTCCATTATAATGGCAACCCTTTCAGGCGCGTAGCTGAACTTTCCAAATAAAGTCGACTCTGTACATACATGAAACTATTATATTCACTCACTAGCCCATACGCTCGCAAAGTCCGAATTGTTGCAGCCGAAAAACGTATCGCTGTCGATCTGGTTGAGGTTGTGCTCGCTGACCCAGACTGTCCTGTACAGCAATATAATCCCTTAGGAAAAATTCCAGTTTTGGTGTTGGATGATGGTGATAGTTTGTATGACTCAAGTGTAATTGTTGATTATTTAGATCAACGTACTCCGATATCGCATTTAATTCCTCAAGAGACTAAGCCAAAATTCCAAGTGAAGCGTTGGGAATCGCTATCTGATGGTGTGTGTGATGCAGCCGTTGCTGTGATGCTTGAAAATCGACGTCCAGAAAATTTGCGCGATCCAGCTTGGATAGCAAAGCAGATGACAAAAGTAGGCCGTGGCCTGCAATTGTTAAATGATGATTTAGGTGACAGTGAATTCTGTGTTGCAGATAGATTCAGTTTGGCTGATATTGCTTTGGGTTGTTTGCTGGGTTACTTGAATTTGCGTTTTGCTGATTTGGATATAGCTAAAAATTATCCAAATCTAAATCGTCACTACAACGTCATGATGGCAAGGGTTTCATTTCAGGAAACTGCCCCGCCAGTCTAAGTTGAATTATTGCAAACTAAATAGCCTGCGTAATAATTCCGCCGCCTAGACAGACATTGCTTTCATACACGACTGCAGATTGACCAGGCGTAATTGCCCATTGTTTTTGGCCAAATTTAATTTCTACAAAATCATCACCTAATCGCTCAATTTCACAAGGTGCATCTGGCTGACGATAACGCGTCTTAGCTGCGTAGACCCAATTGGTTTTTGGCTCTTCACCGCTAATCCAATGTACTTGACCAGCTTGCAGTCCATCGTTGAGCAATAGAGGATGTTCGTGGCCTTGTACAACAATCAATATATTGTTTTTCATATCTTTTTGAGCAACAAACCAAGGTTCTCCATTGCTTTCTCTAGATCCACCAATTTTTAAGCCTTGGCGTTGCCCTAGTGTGTAATACATCAATCCGTCATGTTTTCCGACCACTTTGCCATCAGGTGTTTGCATCTCGCCTGGTTCGCGCGGTAAATAACGGCTGAGAAACTCTTGAAACGGGCGTTCACCGATAAAGCAAATACCTGTGGAGTCTTTCTTTTCACTCGTAGCGAGGCCTGCTTCTCGAGCGATTTCACGTACTTCACGTTTAAGTAAGTGGCCTAGCGGGAATAAAGTTTTTGAAAGCTGTGCTTGATTGAGACGGTGCAGGAAGTAGCTTTGGTCTTTGCTGCCATCTTCGGCTTTGAGTAATTGGTAGTTGCCTGCCTCAAAGGGGTTTTCCCGAACTTGAGCGTAATGCCCGGTTGCAATTAAATCGGCACCTAAGCCCATTGCATGATCTAAAAAAGCTTTGAATTTAATTTCAGCATTACACAAAATATCTGGGTTGGGGGTTCTTCCTGCCTGATATTCATCTAAGAAATTCTGAAAGACGCGTTCTTTGTATTCTTTGCTGAAGTTAACAGCCTCGATTTCAATACCTATTTTGTCAGCGACAGATACAGCATCAATTAAATCTTGTTTTGATGAGCAGTATTCATCAGTGTCGTCGTCTTCCCAATTTTTCATGAATAGGCCGACAACGTCATAACCTTGTTGCTTAAGCAGTAAGGCGGTGACAGAAGAATCTACCCCGCCGGATAAGCCAACGACTACTCTTTTGTTTTTCATAGGATATTGATTATGCTTTTTTATATTAATTACAGATGTGTAAGCACTGATAAAGGGAAAGCTTCTCCGGACAAATAGTCTTCAACACATTTCAGTACTTGAGGACTTCTATGAATTGCCTGTGAAGATTTCAATTCTTCCAAGTTCATCCATACTGCACGAATAATGCCTTTGTCTAAAGATTTTCCGACATGGTGTTGACCAAGTTCACCAATAAAGGCAAATCGTAAATAAGTGATGTCTCGATCTGTGCGTTGCCAGTGATAAACACCTAACAGTTGTTTAGGTGTAAATTCATATGCTGTTTCTTCCATGGTCTCACGGCGTACGGCATCAAACAGCGTTTCGCCATCCTCTAAATGCCCCGCTGGTTGATTAATCCTGATACCGTCAGCAGTTTCTTCTTCAACCATTAAAAATCGCCTATCTTTTTCAATTACGGCGGCAACGGTAGTGTTTGGTTTCCAAATCATCAGGTAATTAATACATTGCTATAAAGTTGATATTTTACAGGGTGGGCGCCGACTAAACCAGCAGGTGATTGAGCACTAAAGAATTTAACAGATGTTTATGACTTGTGGTGCAAGCTTGCAGTGGGTATTCTTGCTTATTAATTTAACGAATATTTAAATTCATTTAATGTTATTGAAAACTCAACCACCAAGTATTTACTTGGCTTCTCGATCACCTCGTCGTGCTGAATTGTTGAAACAAATGGGCGTCCTATTCTCAGTTGTGCCTGCTGATATTGATGAAACGCCACATGCAATGGAGCGGTCTGATGCTTATGTGAAAAGATTGGCGATAGAGAAAGCACAAGCTGGCTATGCCTTAGTGCTTCAAAAAGCTTGGTTTGAAATGCCTGTATTAGCAGCAGATACTACAGTGAGTATTGATGGTGAGATTTTAGGTAAGCCACAAGATGATGAAGATGCATATCGCATGTTGAGTTTGATGTCAGGTCGGTGGCATGAAGTGCATACGGGAATCGCGGTCGCGCACGCGGGTCATGTCGCTATGGAGATTTCTAGCACAATGGTGCAAATGGATGATTTGTCCGATGCTGTGTTGCGCGCTTATATTGCCACTGGGGAGCCTAAAGATAAAGCGGGTGCTTATGGCATACAGGGGATCGCTGGATCCTTAATTAAACGAATTGAAGGTAGTTATTCAGGGGTCATGGGACTTCCTGTATATGAAACTACAAAGTTATTAAAGCAAGCCGGCATTACATTGCTTGGCGCTTAGAAGATTTTAAAAAAATGAAGCAAGGTAATGAAAGATGAGTGAAGAAATTTTAATTAACGTGACACCACAAGAAACTAGGGTGGCGATCGTAGAGCAGGGCGTTGTGCAAGAATTGCATATCGAACGTAGTAGCTCACTTGGGCTAGTTGGTAATATTTATCGTGGAACGGTTTGCCGTGTGTTACCTGGCATGCAATCTGCATTTGTTGAAATTGGATTGCAAAGGGCTGCATTTTTGCATGTTGCCGATGTGCTGGAATGCACAAGCGCTGACCAAGAAAAAACAATTCAAGAAGTGTTGCACGAAGGCCAGCCTTTGATGGTGCAAGTGGTCAAAGAACCTATTGGTACAAAAGGTGCGCGTCTGACCACTCAAATTAGTATTGCTGGACGTTTTTTAGTGTATTTGCCGCAACAAGATCACATTGGTGTATCGCAACGTATTGAAGATGAATCTGAACGTGAAATGTTACGTGATAGATTAATAGGGCTGTTACCCCAAGACCATGCTGGCGGATACATCATTCGTACCATGTCTGAGACTGCGAGTGATGAGGAATTGATCGCAGACATTGCCTACCTCGATAAGGTGTGGAGTAATATTCAAGCGGCGAGTCATGGCGCACAAGAGCGTTCCCTGGTGTTTCAAGATTTGAATTTACCGATGCGAGTGCTGCGTGATGTGGTGAATGAAACTACTGATCGTATCGTAGTGGACTCACGCGAAACCTTTCAAAAACTTTCTGAATTCGCAACGCTTTATGCGGCAAGTGCTCTTAAGCGCTTGGAGCATTATCAGGGGGATCGTCCTTTGTTCGATGTTTACCACGTTGAGCACGAAATTGAAAAAGCCATGTCTCGAAAAGTTGAATTGACCTCTGGGGGATATTTGATTTTCGATCAAACTGAAGCGCTGACTACAGTGGATGTCAATACAGGCGGCTTTGTAACAGGGAAAAGTTTATCAGACACTATTTTCAAAACAAACCTTGAAGCTTCTCAGTGTATTGCACGTCAATTGCGGTTGCGTAATTTAGGTGGGATCATCATTATTGATTTTATTGATATGGATGAAGATGCACAGCGTGAAGCAGTTCTCACTGAATTGAAACGAGCAGTTGAAAAAGATCGCGCGCGTATTGGCGTGAACGGTTTTTCTACTCTAGGATTAGTTGAAATGACACGTAAACGAACGCGTGAGAGTTTGGCGCATATTTTGTGTGAGCCTTGTCCAAGCTGTCGAGGGCGTGGTGAGTTAAAAACTGCACAAACTGTGTGTTATGAAATTTTGCGTGAGTTACTTAGACATGCGAGGCAGTTTAGTGCGCGTGAATTTAGAGTGCTAGCTTCGCAAAAGGTGATCGCACTTCTGATGGATGAAGAATCACAGAGTTTGGCGAACTTATCTGACTTTATTGGCAAACCAGTATCGCTACAGGTTGAAAATCAATATTCACAAGAAGCTTTTGATATCGTTTTGATGTAAATATTTAGGATCAGAACAGACTCTTAACTTTTTCTGAGCACCACCGCAAATTTGTAGCCATTACCTTTAAGTAATGCTTTGGTGCGAGTAATCTCATCATCGTTTTCAAGTGGGCCTAGTCTGACTACAAACCACTGACCACCTTTGTCTTTCAAGAACAACGATTCTACGGTTGGATTCAACTCAATCATTTTAATTCTTACTTGAAAGTCATCAGCTTCTTCGGCTGTTTTAAATGCATTAAGTTGTAAATAAACTTTGTTGCTTGCCGCAGCAGCTAATAACTGTTCTTCATCCTGCACAATTGTTTCACCTGTCGCTAAAATGTCGTAAAACGTAAAACGTTTGACGACATCTGCTTCATTTATTGCACTCGTTGTTTCTGCAGTCACCGTTTTTATTTGATTAGTAGCTTCCATAAAAGCTAGGCCAGACTTTTTAAGATAGATGCTTGCGGGTACTGCGATAGAGGCGGTTACGAATAGCAAAATAAGAAGCTTCTTTGGCCAATTGCTTTTAGGTTGTTTTGATTTGTAATGTAGATATTTGTAGTCTTGCATGATGTTATTCTTTTTTGGTTAAAACAATCTTGATAGGCTTGACTCAATTGGAGCAATTAATAGGATATCGATTAATTTTGCGCCAACTAAAACAATAATCGGTGATAAATCCAAACCGTTTGGTTGAGGAACCCAACGATGAATGCGACTCAATAATGGGTATGTGAGTGCGCCTAGTATCGGACTAATTGCCGTGTGTGGATTTACCCAACTTAGGATTGCTTGTGCAATCACTGCATATAAAAAGATATCAATACTGAGTTTGATAATTGCTAATGCTGATAAGCAGACTAGGCCAGACCAAACTGCCTGACCTGCAACCAAGAATGGAAAATCAGCAAGCCATTTTAAACTGATGATGAGAATCAACTGTGTTAGAAATGCCAATACTAATGTCGATGAGTCCAGTCTGAAAGCTGCTGGAATGATTTTTCGTGTCGGGACTACAGCAAAATTTGTAAGGCTAACGATGGTTTGTCCAAAACTATTTTTAAATGGTGCATTTGTCGCTTGCATGTAGAAACGCAATAGAAAAGCCAGGCTTAATAGGCCAAGTAAAGTTTGGATAATGAATGCCAATGCGTTAATCCACATGATTAGTCTTTTCCTAATATGTCGCCAAGTTCTTGAGAGCGATTCGCTGCGGCTTTTGCGGCTTTGATAATTGCAGATTTTACTGCTGCAGCTTCCATGGTTTGAATTGCCTGTTCGGTGGTGCCGCCTTTTGATGTTACTTGGCTACGTAATGTTGCTGGTGTTTCTAGGCTTTGTGCTGCTAATAAGCTGGCACCTATAAAAGTTTCTAAACTTAATGTCTTGGCTTGTTCTTCAGTCAATCCAAGTTCTAGCGCTGCTTGCTGCATGGCTTCAATAAAATAAAAAACATAGGCTGGGCCGCTGCCTGAAATAGCAGTAACCGCGTCCATTTTTGATTCTTCGTCTAGCCATAAAACTTCGCCAACCGCTCTCATAATCGTTTCTGCTTGAGTGTGTTGATTTTCAGTAACTTCTGGCATTGCATAAAGACCTGAAACCCCTGCTTGGATTTGTGCGGGCGTGTTTGGCATCACTCTAACAATTGATTGGTAACCACCTAGCCAGCGTGCGATATCTTGTGCTCGTATGCCAGCGGCGATTGAAATTAATAATTGTTGCTGAAGTAAGCTGCCCAAGAAAATAGATAAATCTCGTAGTTGTTGAGGCTTGACCGCCAACACTACAATGTCTGCCATCGTGACACTTGGGAGCTGTTCTGTAACATTCACCCCAAAGTCAGCTTGTAGTTGAGCGCGCTTTTCTGCTTCTGGCTCAATTACATTAATATCGTTCATCAGGTAGCCATTATTTTTTAGCCCACCAATCAAGGCACGCGCCATATTGCCGCCACCAATGAAACATATCTTTCCTACAGTTTGACTTGTCATGCTCTAATTTCCATTTATTTTCTGACTAATGTTTACTTGGGCGTGCGCCAAATATCGCAGATCCTACGCGCACTATTGTTGCACCTTCTTCTATAGCAACCATGTAATCATTAGACATTCCGATTGAGAGTGTATCAAGTTGGTGGCCTAGTTGGTTTAATTGCTCAAGTAGTGTGCGCATTTTGATAAATTGTGAGCGTTGAATGGTTGGATCTTCCGTGGGCTCGGGAATCGCCATTAATCCACGTAACTTGATATGCGGTAATTTAGTAACTTCTTGCGCCAGCGTGATTAACTCTTCAGGGTTTACTCCGCTTTTGCTTTCTTCGCCGCTGATGTTAACTTGTAAACATATTTGTAGCGGTGTTTGATGGGCTCTAGCATCATTTAATCGTTGTGCAATTTTTAGTCGGTCTACGCCATGAACCCATTCAAAATGTTGGGCAATCGATTGTGTTTTATTACTTTGTATTGGGCCAATGAAGTGCCACTCAATTTTAAGATCATTTAATTCAGCTTGCTTATTAATCGCTTCTTGTAAGTAGTTTTCGCCAAAACAAGTTTGACCTGCTGCGTAAGCTTCTCTTACTAAATTGCTTGTTTGAGCTTTACTGACTGCGAGCAACATGACTGCTTGATGACCACCTTTTCTAGCATTAATCGATTGATTAATGTTTGTTCTTATTAAGGTTAAATTTTCAGCAATCGATGGCATATCCGTTAAATTTTTTGCTTATGTACTTTGGTGAACGATGTGACCATTCACTAAAGTGTATTTAACTTTTCCAGCTAACTCTAAACCAAGGAATGGAGAATTTTTACCTTGACTGAAGAGGGCCTTAGCTTCGACTTTCCAGTATTTTTTAGGATCAAAGATACAAACATCAGCATTTGAATTGACACTTAAATCGCCAGCCGCTACACCGAGTATGTTGGCAGGCATTTGAGTTGCCGCAGTGATCGCTTGATTTAAATTAAGTTTGTTATCTTCCGCCCATTTTAAAATAAGTGGCAATAGTAACTCTAAGCCTGTGGCGCCTGCTTCAGCTTCAGCAAATGGATAAAGCTTAGCATCATCATCCACAGGAGTGTGGTCAGAGCAAATGGCATCAATTGTGCCATCTATTAACCCTGCACTTAACGCTTCTTTATCTCTCTGACTTCTTAACGGTGGTCTTAAGTGTGCGTTAGAATCGAAGAAGCCAATATCAAAATCAGTTAGATGTAGGTGATTGGCACTGACGTCACAACTGATTTTTTGACCTGCTTTTTTAGCAGCTCTTACCATATCTACGCCTTCTGCTGTAGATAAGCGACATAAGTGTACTTTTGCGCCAGTTTCTTTGGCAATGCGCAAGATGCTTGCAATCGCCAATGTTTCTGCTGCAGCTGGGATACCTTTAAGGCCAAGTCTTGCTGCTACTTCGCCATCGTGCGCTACACCATCCTTTGCAAGATAAGGCTCTTCTGGACGAAGCCAAACTGTAAAGCCAAAAGTTGCTGCGTACTGCATAGCGCGCCACAACACTTGGGTATCTTTAATTGCGACGTCCGCTTGTGAGAAACCTACACAACCAGCTTCTGTCAGCTCACACATTTCAGTGATTTCTTGGCCGTTTAATTGGTGGGTTAAAGCGCCAAGTGGATAGACATGGGCTAGATTAAGTTGTTTAGCACGATGTTTGAGCATTTCAACCAATCCAGGCTCATCTAAAACAGGATCGGTGTCAGGTGGGCAAGCTAAGCTAGTGATTCCGCCAGCTACTGCTGCTTGCATTTCGCTTTCCAATGTTGCCTTATGTTCAAAGCCTGGTTCACGTAATCTGGCAGAAAGATCCACTAAGCCTGGGATGACGATTAAACCATTCGCATCGATGGTTTGATTCGCCACAAAACCGTCAGGACTGTTGCCTATGGCAACAACTTTCCCTGCAGCGATGAATAAATCTTTTTTTGAATCGATTCCATTTTTAGGATCGATTAAATGGCCATTTTTGATATGTATTTTCATTATGAATTTCCCGCCAAAATGCTCATGACAGCCATGCGAACTGCGATCCCGTAGGTCACTTGCGGGAGGATGACTGATTGTTTGCCATCAGCCACCGCACTGTCAATTTCTACACCACGATTCATAGGGCCAGGATGCATCACAATCGCATCCGGCTTAGCTAAAGCGAGCTTTTCTGGCGTAAGACCGTAGGTTTTAAAATACTCTTGAGAGCTTGGTAACATCGCACCAGCCATGCGCTCATTTTGTAACCTTAACATCATGACGACATCTACATCTTTCAAGCCTTCACGCATGTCGTGAAATACGTGTACGCCAAGTTTCTCGACGTTTTCGGGTAGCAATGTTTTTGGTGCGATGACTCGTACTTCTGGCACGCCCAAAGAGGTGAGGGCGTGTATTTCTGAGCGCGCAACTCGTGAGTGCAAGATGTCGCCGACTATGGCAACACGTAGGTTGTGCATTTCAGGTTTGTAGCGACGTATTGTGAATGCGTCTAATAATCCTTGGGTTGGGTGTGCGTGACGACCATCTCCAGCATTAATCACATGAATGTGAGGTGCTACATGTTTTGCAATCATATGCGCTGCACCCGATTGTGCGTGACGAACCACGAACATATCTGCGTGCATTGCAGTTAAGTTATCTATGGTGTCGAGAATGGTTTCACCTTTTGATTGAGATGATGTGCTTACATTAAGTGTAATTACGTCAGCTGATAAGCGTTTCGCAGCAATCTCAAAAGTGGTTCGTGTGCGAGTGCTATTCTCAAAAAATAAGTTACAGACAGTCTTGCCTCTGAGCAATGGTACTTTTTTGACTTCTCTCTCAGCGACGCCGACAAAAGATTCTGCGGTATCTAAGATCTGTTTGATGATGGCTTTTGGTAAGCCTTCAATAGAAAGTAGATGCTTGAGTTTGCCGTCATTAGTTAGTTGAGGGTTTTGCATTACGAATTCTCTTCCAAAGTCAGGTAAAAATGGCCATCTGCGTGGCGTAGCAATTGCAAGTTCTGGTCTGGCGTTAAAGTGGTTTCATAAGCGCTAATTTGAGGGGTGATGGGTAATTCACGGCCACCACGATTCACTAGAACTGCCAAGCTAATACTCGCTGGGCGGCCGTAATCGAATAGTTCATTCATCGCTGCTCTAATGGTGCGGCCTGTGTAGAAGACATCGTCGATAAGAATGATATGGCGACCTTCGACTTCGAATGGAATGTGTGATGGCCTAGTTTCCGTATGAAGCCCTCTTTGGCTGTAATCATCTCGATAAAATGAAACATCTAAAATCCCATTTGCCAATGCGTTGCCAGCCGGACTTATTAGAGGTAAAAGTCTTTCCATTAACCAGGCCCCGCCGCTATGAATGCCAACAAGTGCGGTCTGAGATGTAATGAGAGGCTTTATTTTTTCGGCCAGCTGTTCGAATAAAACTTCTGCGTCAGGTAGATTTTTCATTTTGAAGAGGTGTTCGTCTCATGCGTAATAGTGTCAAAGTAAGATTGTAATATGAGTTGTGCTGCAATTTGATCTAACATCGGTTTTTGTTTGCGGCCAGCAATCCCAAGTTCTTTGAGTGATTGGCTCGCTTCTGCTGAACTTAGGCGTTCATCTATCATAACGATAGGTAAGCCAAAACGACCATCCATTCGGCGTGCAAATTTTTGACATAAGGCAGTTACTTCGTGTTCTTCGCCATCTAAACTTAAAGGAAGCCCAACAACTAATGTGCTTGGGCTCCACTCTTTTATTAATTCTTCTATTAGTTTAAATCTATCTTCGTTGGATTCGACATTAAGCGTTGTGAGTGGATGTGCAATCCCTAGCATGTGTTCACCAGAGGCAACGCCGATTCGTTTTAAACCAAAATCAAATCCCAATACAGTGCCTTCAAAAGAAAGCTGTATGGTTTTATCGTTATTAATAGCTTTTAGGGTTATTCCATTATGCATGCCCAGCCACCTCAGATAAGCTTGCGTAATCGACCCCAAGTAAATTCATTGCGGCGCTTAATTTTTCTTTATTGGGAATGTTGAAAATAATATCGTCGGTAGCTTCTACCGTCAGCCAAGCATTCTTGCTCATTTCTTCTTCGAGTTGCCCCGCTGACCATCCGGCAAAGCCTAGAGCAATTAAAAATTTCTCAGGTCCCGTCCCGTTGGCGACGGCTTCTAAAATGTCTTTGGAAATAGTGAGTGCGGTATCACCATGAATTGCAATGGTTGAGTCCCAGCTTCCTGCTGGTTGATGCAAAATAAAGCCACGCTCTATCTGCACTGGTCCGCCGAATTGAGCGGCCTGACTAGCAATTTTTTGTTCTGAAATATCTAAATTAAGTTGCGCAAAGAGCGCTTCGAGATTGAGTTCAACAGGTCTGTTGATGACGATGCCCATGGCGCCAGTATCGTTGTGTTCGCAAATGTAGGTAACAGACTTTACAAAATGTGGGTCTGTCATTGCGGGCATTGCAATGAGAAAGTGTCCGGTAAGGTTGACGTTTTCCACGTTGCGAATTATATCGTTAATTGCTTGCTTATGTCGATTCTAAATATCCTGTGACTTCAAGGCCAAAGCCAGCCATGCTAGGCATTTTTCTTGGTGTCGCCATCAATTTCATTTTGCGCACGCCTAAGTCGAGCAGAATCTGTGATCCTATGCCGTAATTTCTTAAGTCCTGTTTAGATCGGATGGGGTCATCTGCGTGTTGGATTCGATTAAGTAAATCTTCCCCATTTTCATCGCGATGCAATAACACCATCACCCCGCAATCGGAATTCTGAATCACTTTAAGAGCATTTAGTGTGTTCCATGAATGGCTTTTGCTGCTGCTGTCTAATAAGTCAAATGCGGAGAGCGGTTCGTGAACGCGCACTAGCACTTCGTCATCTTTATTAGGTTTGCCTTTTATCAGAGCTAAGTGGGTTTCGTGTGCAATCTTATCTTTGTAAGCGATGAGTTTCATTGGCCCATAAGGCGTTTGAATTTCTCTTTCTGCCGCACGTTCTATCAGGCTTTCATTTTCGCTGCGATAGTGAATTAAATCTGCAATCGTGCCTATTTTAAGTTGGTGTTCTTCGGCAAAGGCGATCAGGTCTGGAAGCCTTGCCATACTTCCGTCGTCTTTTAGAATTTCACAAATCACTGATGCCGGTTCTAATCCTGCTAGTGCTGCTAGATCACAGCCAGCTTCAGTATGGCCTGCGCGGACTAATACTCCACCATTTTCCGCCGCTAATGGAAACACATGGCCAGGACTCACAATGTCTTTAGCCACAGCATTTTTGGCAACAGCAGCTTGTATGGTGCGAGCACGATCAGCTGCAGAAATTCCTGTGGTGACGCCTTCAGCTGCTTCAATCGAAATGGTGAAATTGGTATGCATACTTGAGCCATTTTTTTCTACCATAGAAGCTAGTTTTAATTGGCGGCAACGTTTTTCGGTTAATGTTAAGCAAATTAAACCTCGCCCATGTTTGGCCATAAAGTTGATATGCTCAGGCGTTGCAAATTCTGCGGCTAAAACTAAATCGCCTTCGTTTTCTCTATCTTCCTCATCGACCAGGATGACCATACGGCCCAAACGAATTTCATTAATGATTTCGATGCTTGGGCTAATATTTAAACTGCTCATGTTGTTTCACTTTCTTTGCCCCATTGCGTCATACGTTCAACGTACCGCGCAATCAAGTCGACTTCTAAATTAACTCGGCTACCAACCCCCAAATATTGGAGGGATGTTTTTTCTAAGGTATGCGGAATGAGATTCATGCTAAAGACATCTTTTTCGATAGCATTCACTGTTAGGCTGACGCCATCGATGGCAATCGATCCTTTTACAGCGATATAGCGAGAAATATTGTGAGGTGCGCGCACCATTAATAACCAACAGTCACCTACAGATTCAAAACGAACAACTTGACCCACCCCGTCAACATGACCGCTCACTAAATGACCACCTAGTCTTTCGGAGAGTTGTAAGGCTTTTTCTAAGTTGATAATTTTTGGGCTGTCTAAGCCGACGGTGCAGCTAAGGGTTTCTTTTGAAACGTGAGCTTCAAAGCTAGTTGCATCGAACTTAATTGCTGTTAAGCAAACACCATTAACCGCAATACTATCGCCAGTTTTAACATCTGACATATCTAATCCACCTACTTCAATTTGAAGTTTTACGTCATCACCAGATGGAGTGATGGACGCGATTTTGCCAGTTGCTTGAATTATTCCTGTAAACATCCTGTAATTTTAACAGATTGGCGAGTTAAGCCTGTTAAAATTCTCGTATTGATTTTATGGTGTACAGTCTCTTTAAATGAAACTCCAATCTAATTCTAATCTTCATATTATTTCCCTTTGGATGCTACTAAGCTTAGTTTCTTTGTTTAGTCGTTCTTACATTCCAATCGATGAAACTCGTTATGTCGCAGTGGCATGGAATATGTGGTTAAACCACGACTATCTTGTCCCTTATCTGAATGGCGAAACATACAGTCATAAACCACCTTTATTATTTTGGCTTATGAATATAGGTTGGCATGTGTTTGGTGTAAATGACTGGTGGCCTCGATTAATTCCTTCGTTATTTGGATTGGGTGCGGTTTTTATTACTCAGAGAATTGCGCTGCGTCTTTGGAGTGACCGTGATCAATTACCGTATTTAAGCGCATTAATTTTGATTGGCAGTAGCATGTGGGCAGTATTTACCACGGCTTTGATGTTCGACATGATGGTGGCTTTTTTTACAGTCTTGGGCATCTTTGGTTTGCTGGTTGCTGTGCAAGGTGAATCTAGAAAAGGTTGGTTGTTATTTACTTTTTCTATTGCGGGCGGCTTGTTGGCAAAGGGGCCAGCAATTTTATTGCAATTACTCCCAGTGGCTTTATTGGCGCCTTGGTGGTTTAAAAGTGCAGATGTGAAAGTTGTTTGGCGACAATGGTACTTGGCTTTGCTGGTTGCTGTGCTAATTGGCTGTTTAATTTTATTGGCATGGGCCATCCCTGCTGGAATTTCTGGTGGACCTAAATATCAACATGAGATCTTTTGGGGGCAAACCGCTGATCGAATGGTGAAGTCTTTTGCACATCAGCGTCCAGTTTATTGGTATCTCCCTATGATGCCAGTGATTCTTTTCCCATGGTTATTTGCCTTACCAGTTTGGCGTGCAATTGGTCGATCAATTTCTTCATTAGATGAAATAGGTGTGCGATTTTGTTTGGCTTGGTTCTTACCAGTATTGATTGCTTTTAGTTTTATTAGCGGCAAACAACCACATTACCTATTGCCTATAGTCCCCGCATTTGCTTTATTGGTTGCCCGAGGCTGGGTTGAGTTGTCTGATATTAAATGGTTTGATAGAGCGTTGTTGGCAATCGTGGGTTTAGTGGTTGCGGGCTTAATATTTTATTTGCCTATCTACAATCAAACCCATGATTTGGCGCCTTGGGTTTCTAATATACCGCTCGCTGCAGGAATTTTGTTGGCCTTTGCTGCAATCACTCTAATGTTCGGTGGTGGCAGAGATCCAATAAAATATATACAGCGTGCAACTTTGTTGGGCGTGTTTCTCATTGTTACGATTTATGTTGGTGTTATTCGAGTTTCAGGCCCTGCTTATGACATGAGGATGTTGGCGCATCAGTTAAAGTCATTTGAAGATGAAAACATTCCTTTAGCAAACGTTGGTGTTTATCATGGGCAGTATAATTTTCTAGGTCGATTGCATCAGTCCCCTGAATATGTACCACCTCGCAAATTGGATGCATGGTTTTTAGAACATCCTAATGGCCGTGCTATTTATTATTTCGAGGAAAATGAGCCTTTAGGTCAAGTTGTTCCCGAGTATTTGCAGGCATATCGTGGAATTTTGGTAGGTGTTCTAAATCGATCTCAATGGAATGAGTGGAGTAAGCAGCCGCATGATTTTTCTGCAGCTGAAAAGGATTCTGAATAAATGATAGCTTTAATTAAAAAGTTGTTACCCTTTGAGCTTTTTGTCGGGATGCGGTATACCCGGGCTAAACGCCGCAATCATTTTATTTCCTTTATATCACTCACTTCTATGGTGGGTATTGGCTTAGGTGTCGCGGCACTCATTGTTGTGCTTTCAGTAATGAATGGTTTTCAAGAAGAGCTTCGTTCAAGAATTTTAGGAGTGGCCTCGCATTTGCAAATTACAGGCCCAAATAATAATTTGTCAGATTGGTCAGGTTTGGCAAATAAGGTTCATACAGTTCGTCATATTGACGGTGCTGCGCCCTATATTATGGCCCAGGGCATGCTTTCTAATGGCCAGGCTGTGCAAGGCGCTATTGTAAGAGGTGTTTTGCCTGATGCTGAAA